>Ga0209536_100001657_pt1 | contig 36543 bp, 26 predicted proteins | sample DeeMarSeWOR28_12_FD_187461 | JGI IMG/M metagenome (GOLD analysis project Ga0209536, IMG submission 187461) | Marine sediment microbial communities from White Oak River estuary, North Carolina - WOR-2-8_12 (SPAdes) (version 2) | ecosystem: Environmental > Aquatic > Marine > Intertidal zone >...
GATGTGGCGGCACGGGTATCCGATGTGGAGGATCTCACGTTCAGTGGCAGCCACACCAAGCTGGGCTCGGCCTTGCACTGGGCCCAGACGGAGCTATCGGCAGTGCCCCTCGCCGGGCTGGTCGTTTTCACCGACGGCGCTGACAACTCGGCGGCTCCGCTCACGGAATCCCTGCTGCAACTCAAGGGCAGAGGCATTCCTGTTCACACAGTGGGGCTTGGGAAGGAGCGTTTCGACAGAGATATCGAACTAGCGCGCGTGGAGTCCCCCAGGGAAGTGCTGCACGGCTCGTCCGTGGCCGCGGATGTGATGGTCGTGCAATCGGGATATGGTGCTGCGACCGTGACACTCAACGTCGAGGATGCCGGTCGAATAGTCGCAACCCAAGATGTCGAACTGCCCCGCGAAGGTGAAATGGCCACAGTGCGGGTGCACTTCACCGTGGCAGAGTCAGGTCCGCGTCTGTTCCGGTTTCACATCCTACCACAGCCTGAAGAACTGGTGTCAGAGAACAACACGCGCGAGGTGCTCATAGTGGTGCGCGATCGTCGGGAGAAGGTTCTGTACTTTGAAGGGGAGCCGCGCTTTGAACTCGGGAAGCTGCGCCGGGCGGTGGAAGCAGACGAGAACCTGCACGTTGTGGCACTTGTGCGAACAGCGGAGAACAAGTTCTGGGGTGGGGGCATCGAACACGAAGAGGAGCTGGCAGGCGGCTTCCCGAAGACGCGAGAGGAGCTCTTTCAGTATCGGGCACTCATTCTCGGTAGCATTGAGGCCAGCTTTTTCACACACGACCAGCTACAAATGATCGCTGAGTTTGTCGGCCAACGTGGGGGAGGTCTCCTGATGTTGGGCGGCCGGAACTCGTTTGCGGAGGGCGGCTACACCGGGACCCCAGTGGCCAGCGTCCTGCCTGTTGTGTTAGACCCGGCCGATGGCCCGGACTCGGAGCCGATCTTCCGTGAGGTCAAGGTCGAGCTGACTCCTTTTGGGCGTTCGCATCCCATTGCGCAGATTGCCGCAAGCCCGGAGGAGTCGTCCGAACGTTGGCCCGAGCTTCCTGCGGTTTCCTCGCTGAACATGGTGAGCGAGACGAAGCCGGGAGCGAGTACGCTCTTGACCGGGTCCTCAGAAGATCACGATGATCTGATCGTGCTGGCAATGCAGCGGTATGGTCGCGGACGTGCGCTGGCGTTCACCGTGCAGGACTCGTGGCTGTGGCAGATGCATGCCGATGTACCGCTAGATGACATGACGCACGAGACCTTTTGGCAGCAAGTACTCCGTTGGCTCGTCAGCTCTACTCCGGATCAAGTCGCCGTCATCCTACCAGAGGATCGGGTTGGTGTTGCAGAAGAAGTGGCAATTACTTCGGAAGTCGTCGATTCCACCTATCTGAGAGTGAATGACGCCCAGGTGTCCGCCTCCGTCACGGCCCCGTCAGGAGAGGTGCACGTATTGCCACTCGAGTGGGTGGTGGAGCGTGATGGCGAGTACGGGGCACGGTTTGCTCCGACGGAGGAAGGCCTCTACGAGATTCGAGTGGATGCAGTAAAGGGCGAGGCGCCTGTCGGGGAGGCCACAACCTACCTTCAGGTGGCCGATCCGGTCGGCGAGTACTTCGGGGCACAAATGCGGGCACCTTTACTGCAGCGGTTAGCCGATGAGACGGGGGGGCGGTTCTATACTCCCGAGACGGTTGGGTCGCTACCGGAAGACGTACGCTACACTGAGAGCGGGTCAACGGTGTACGAGGAAAGGGACCTCTGGGATATGCCCATCGTGTTCCTGCTGTTGATTGGACTGATGGCAACCGAATGGGGCTACCGGCGGGCACGGGGGTTGGTGTGAGATCTATCTGGTTGGGACTGCTATTTGCCAGCCTGGTTGGCCATGCGGGTGCCGCGCAGGGGTATCTGGTCGTAGTGAGCGGTCTGGGCGGTGATCAAGTCCACCGAGTCCGCTTCCATGACTGGGCAGTGACGCTGCTCGATGCAGCGCGGGACCGTCTCGGTGTGCCGGAGTCCCACACCGTATACCTTGCCGAGCGGCCGGAGAGAGATCCCGAGCGAATAGACGCGGAGTCCACGAGAGAGAATGTGGCGGCCGAGTTGACGCGTTTGGCGGGCGAAGCGGAGCCAGACGCGTCAGTCTTCATTCTTCTCATCGGGCACGGGAGCTATCAGGGTGACGAGTCACAGTTCAGTCTCCCGGGTCCGGACATGTCCGCTGAGGATTTCGCCGTGCTGCTGGACCGCTTCGAGACTCAGCAGGTGGCGTTTGTCAACACGGCAAGTGCGAGCGGTGATTTCGTGGCGGTTCTGTCAGGCCCTGGGAGGACGATTGTCACAGCCACCAAGTCAGCGTTCGAACGTAACGAGACTATGTTCTGCGAGCATTTCGTCCGGGCGTTTGCCGAGGATGGAGCCGATGTCGACAAGGATGACATGGTCTCACTGTTGGAGGCGTTCAACTACGCACGCCGCGAAGTCGAGCGTGTCTACGAGCGCGAGTCTCGCTTGCTCACGGAACACGCCGTACTTGACGACAACGGAGATGGAGAGGGCAGTGTGGACCCCGACCCGAGTGCAGGAGACGGTGCGTTGGCGCAACGGCTGTTTCTCGGACTTGCCCCGGGGGCACTGGTCGCAACTGCAGCGGATGACTCGGTATTGGTGGGGCTGTACCGTAGGCGGCAGGAGTTGCAGAACGGTATCGCTGATCTCAGGAGCCGCAAGGAGGCCATGGATCCAACCACCTACGAAAGGGAATTGGAGTTGCTGCTCGTTGAGCTAGCGCAGACCGCTCAGGCTATCCGGGAACGCGAGGGTGGAGGAGACGGCGATTGTGACTAGGCGTTTGTGGATCGCGGTTATCGCTGAATTGGCGGGGTTGGCGGCTGCTGCGCCCCGGAGTGCAGCGGCGGCGCAGCAGATTGTGGAGGCGCAGACTGCGCTTAGGTCTGGTCGCTACGAGAGTGCCATCACACAGTTCTCCAGGCTAGTTGAGCGAGAACCCTCCTCCGTGTCGGTTGCCCGTGGGCTCGTTAGAGCCCTGAGCGAGATCGGGCGCTATCAAGATGCAGTCGAGGTGGCGCAGGAGTTTGGACGCAGGAACCATGGCTCCGTGGAATTGGCCACTTCGCTGGGCGAGGTCCTGTTCAGCACCGGCCGGGTCCAGGAGGCGGAAAGGGCGTTCCGCAGTGCCTTCACTGCATCGGACAGTCTGACCGCGCGGTTCAACCTTGCAGTGCTGCAGTACTCCAGGGGCGAAGTCGACGCGGCAATGAGCGAGTTCGATCGGTTCATTGACTACTACAATCGCAATCGTGGCCTCTCGTCCGAGCATCTCACGCTCGTCGCCGCGGCTGTGCGCTACCTCGGTGTGGGAGACGAACAGCTCTACAAGGACGCACTGCTGGCTTATGACGAGGCGATCTCGGCAGACCCCAGTAACCTCGAGCCCCGCGTACAAGTCGCTGATTTGTTTCTGCAGAAATACGTGGGCCCGGAGGCCCTGGCCGGATTCGAAGCGGTTCTAGAGCTCAATCCCAACCACCCAGATGCACTTCTAGGGCTCGCGCGCACACGGCGTTTCAATGGGATGCCTGACGTGATGGAACCGGTACGGCGGAGCCTCGAGGTGAACGGCAATCTAGTGGCTGCGCGAGTCTTCCTGGCCAGCCTCTATCTCGAATCGGAGGACTACGCCGGAGCGGCAGCGGAAATAGACCGTGCTCTGGCAGTCAATCCGGCTTCGCTCGAGGCCTTGGCGGTAAAGGCGGCCATGCGGTTCCTGCAGCTGGACCAAGGAGGCTTCGACGAGACGGTACGCCAGGTGCTCTCCCACAATCCTCGCTATGGTGAGCTGTACAATACCTTGGCTGAGGTAAGTGCACGGAACCGGCTCTACGAACAGGCTGCGGACTTCGCTGCACGTGCGATCGAGCTGGATCCGCAGTCATGGCGAGGTTATGCGCTGCTCGGCATCAACCAACTGCGTAACGGTCTGATGAGGGAGGGTAGGGCGAATCTGGAGAGGGCCTTCGCCGGGGACCCCTACGACGTATGGACCAAGAATACGCTGGACCTGCTCGACATGCTGGAACGGTACGCCCTCGTGTCGAGCGAGCGTTTCGAGTTCGTTATCGACAGGAAGGAGTCGGATCTCCTGGCGCTGTATCTCACTGGGCTCGGTGATGAGGCGTACCAGCGCCTGCACCAACGATACGGGCATCTGCCGGAGACGCCAATACGGGTTGAGGTATTTCCGAGCCATGCGGACTTCTCGGTTCGTACCGTCGGTCTCGTGGGGCTTGGTGCCCTCGGTGTAAGTTTTGGCCCGGTGGTGGCGATGGACTCGCCCTCTGCTAGGGAACCGGGGGAGTTCAATTGGGGCTCGACTTTGTGGCATGAACTGGCCCACACGTTCCACATGAGCATGAGCGATCACCGCGTGCCTAGGTGGTTCACGGAAGGCTTGGCAGTTCTGGAGGAGCGGCATGCCAAGCCCGGATGGGGCGTCGGAGTTAGTCCCGCATTTCTGGCGGCCTACCGACAGGGGAGACTGTTGCCGGTGAGCCAGTTGAACGACGGCTTCTTGCGGCCGTCCTATCCCGAGCAGCTCGGCTTCTCCTACTATCAGGCGTCGCTGGTCTGTGAGTTGATCGAGCAGGAGCATGGCTCGGACGCGCTGGTCCGGATGCTGCGTGGGTATGGGCAGGGAAGGTCGACGGCCGAGTTGTTCACCACGGTGCTCGGCGTCGATGTCGAGCGCTTCGACGACACGTTCGATCAATACCTAGCTGACCGGTTTGCAGGTCCGTTGCGGGCAATCTCCGTCGCTGAGGGGGAGGGGGCTTCGCCGCACGCATCGCGAGACGAGGTTGCCCAACGGGCGCGTTCTCATCCCGGTGATTTCATTGCGCAGCTGGCTATGGGGCAGATACTGGTGGAGGAGGGGAGGGGAAATGAGGCGATTTCGTACCTCGAGCGGGCTAAGGCACTCTTCCCCGAATACGCGGAGGCGGATAGCCCCTACTGGTACTTGGCCCAGGTATACCAAGTGCAGGGGGAGCTGGAGCGAGCGGAGTCGGAGCTCACCGCGCTCACCATGCACAACGAAAGACACTATCCGGCCTACACCAAACTGGCGGAGTTGCGAGAGATGCTGGGGGACACGGCTGGTGCGGCAGCGGCTCTCGAGGGGGCTCTGTTCGTGTACCCCATGGGAGCCGAGGTGCATCTGAAGCTAGCCGAGCTGTACACGGGTCTCGAGAAGTGGCAGGGGGCAATTCGTGAGCGGCGCGCCGTTCTCGCGCTCGATCCTGTGGATCGGGCTGAAGCGTTGTATCAGCTTGCCAAGGTCCATTACGACTCGGGTGATATGAGCGAGGCACGTCGGGTGGTGCTCCAGGCACTGGAGCGCGCCCCGAATTTCGAGCAGGCTCAAATGCTGTTGTTGGCAATCCACTCCAGGAACGAGGAGGCACAGAGATGAAGCCGGGAGACTGCTTGAAGGTCTGCGGTTTCGTAGCAGTGGTCACGTGTCTCGTAGGGGTGCCGAGTGAGGCGCAAAGATGGACTGGGGGGGAGGATGTAACGGAGTTCAACGTGCCCTATGATGGGCGGTTCACGTTCGTGCGGCTGGCTTTCACACCGCTTGAGTTGGGGCAGGGTGGCTGGGGCCGTAGAAGGGGACGGCGCCAACTGGGTTGGGACCACGACTGGCCAATTGCCGAGACGAACCTCAACAAGATCCTAAATGAAATCACGGACGTTCGTCCATATCTGGAGGGCAGCAACATCTTGATGGCCGACGACCCCGAGCTGTTCAAGTATCCGCTGGCTTACGTTTCCGAGCCGGGTTACTGGACGGTGTCGGAAGCGGAGGCGGAGGCCCTGCGCAACTACTTGCTCAAGGGCGGCTTCCTGATCTTCGACGATTTCGCCGGCGCCTATCAGTGGGCCAACTTCGAACAGAAGATGCTCACGGTCTTGCCTGACGCGCGGCTCATGAGGCTCGACTCTTCACATCAGATCTTCCACTCGTTCTTCGATGTCGATTCACTCACACAGCGACATCCGTACTATGACGTAATGGCTGAATACTGGGGCGTATTCGAGGACAACGATTCCTCAAAGCGACTAATGGTGATTGTCAACTACAACAACGACATCGGAGACCTCTGGGAATACTCGGACACCGGTTGGTATCCCATACCGCTGTCGAACGAAGCATACAAACTGGGTATCAACTACGTCGTCTACTCGATGACGCACTGAGCGGGGGTCCATGGAAGCACAAGCAATTGCATTGGAAAAAACCGACGACATCGAGCTGGCGGATCGGCTGCGGGCTGGACGAGAGCGAGTGTTGGCTGAGCTGCACAAGCTCATAGTGGGTCAGGATGATGTGATCGAACAAGTCCTGCTATCTCTGCTGGTTGGCGGGAACAGTCTCATCGTCGGTGTACCGGGTCTGGCAAAGACGCTGTTGATACACACCGTCGCACAGGTCTTGGACCTCAATTTCTCGCGGATACAGTTCACGCCGGACCTGATGCCGTCGGACATCACGGGCACTGACCTGGTGCAGGAGGATCCTGATACCGGAAAACGGCACATGGTTTTCATGCCCGGTCCCGTGTTTGCCAACATCATCCTGGCGGATGAGATCAACCGTACTCCTCCGAAGACCCAAGCGGCGATGCTCGAGGCGATGCAGGAGCATCGGGTCACGGTACAGGGGCGGACGTACGAATTGGAGGAACCGTTCTTCGTATTTGCCACGCAGAACCCGATCGAGCTGGAAGGGACCTATCCACTACCTGAAGCTCAGCTGGATCGTTTCATGTTCAACATCATCATGGACCATTTGCCCCATGATGAAGAGATGGAAGTGGTGAGGAGAACAACGGCTCTGCAGTCACACAAGTTCGAACACGCCGTTACCGGGCGGGACATAGTTGCGTTTCAAGAACTCGTCCGCAAGGTGCCCGTATCGGAGGCGGTATTGCGCTATGCGGTGGACCTAACGCGAATGAGCAGACCCAATGAGAACGGGGCACCAGAATTCGTCAAGAAGTGGGTCTCGTACGGTGCCAGCGTCAGGGCCGCGCAGTACCTGGTACTTGGAGCCAAGGCCCGGGCCTTGATGAAGGGCCAGTACCATGTGAGCTTCGATGACATCAGGGCGTTGGCGCATCCAGTAATGCGACATCGTATCCTCACCAACTTCCATGCCGAATCAGAGCAAGTGACTACCGATCAGCTCACCGATCAGCTGTTGGAAGCAGTCCCAACGCCGCGGTCCGGAATGTGAAGGCGTCACAGTTTCTGGATCCGGTCGTACTGGCCAGAATAGACAATCTTGCACTGCTGGCCAGGACGGTGGTTGATGGGTTCATCAACGGCCTTCACCGATCGCCGTATTTCGGTCTGTCGGTGGATTTCGCGGAGCACCGACAGTACATGCCGGGGGATGACATACGCAGGGTCGATTGGCGTGTATTTGGTCGCACGGACCGGTTCTACGTCAAGGAGTATGAAGCCGACACAAACACCAACTTCAGTGTGCTGTTGGACATCTCCCGCTCTATGGACTATGGCACCGGTAAAGTCACCAAGCTCGACTACGCACGTTATTTGGCGGCGTGTCTCTCCTATTTCTCACGACAGCAGCGAGACCGCGTGGGAATTGTGACTTTTGACTCCGACATCGTAGACCTGGTGCCACCATCAGCGAAACATCTCGATATCGTCCTGCACACGATCGATCGAACCAAGGTCGGAACGGTCGGCACGCTGGAAGCTCCGTTGCTGAAGGTGGCCGAGACCGTGAGCCGGCGAAGCATCTTGGTGCTCATCTCCGACTTGTACGAGGAGCCCGACACCATCCTGAGAGCGGTCAATCGTCTCCGCCACAAGGGGAATGACATGATTGTGTTTCAGGTGCTCGATCCTGCTGAAATCGAGTTCCCCTTCACTGATGCCGCTCACTTCGAGGACCTGGAGACGGGTGAGAGGATTCCGATCGTTCCCGCAACTCTGCGAGACCAGTATCTGAAGCTGATGGGCGATCATCAGGAGGCGCTATCGCGACGCCTGGTTGACAACCAGATTGACTACTGTCAGTTCCTGACGTCCAAACCACTGGACTACGCGCTGTTTCAATACCTCTCACGACGTGAGCGAATGAGTCGGGTGCGGTGATGGGTATCTCTTTCCTCGCTCCGCTGTTCTTGATGGGCGCCCTGGCCGTCGCCATTCCCGTGTTGATCCACTTGTCTCAGAAAACGAAGAAAGAGGCAGTGCGGTTTCCGTCGTTGATGTTTCTCACCAGGGTGCCATACAAGGAGGTGCGCAAGCAGCGCATCAGGCATTGGCTGGTCTTCCTGCTACGGAGCGTGGCGATACTGCTGTTGACGGTGGCCTTTGCTCGGCCGTTACTCGAGAACAGCGCGCTCGGCGTTGTAGGGATTGCGGATGCGCGCGAGAACGTGATCATGCTTGACCAGTCCTTCAGCATGAGCTATGGGCCGCGGTGGGACCGAGCGTTGGATGCGGCGCGGCGGGTAGTCGATGGGCTGCGACCGGATGATCGTGCCACTCTGATACTGTTTTCGGATCGCGCCGAAATGGTGGAGCCGCCGGGAAGAGACCTTGTCGTGTTGCGGTCCGTCATCGACCAGTTGCGTCCAACCCACAGGTCTACCCGTTATGGGCCGGCACTGCAGCTTGCTGAACAGGTCTTGCGTGAATCTGAGCTACCCCATCGGGAAGCGGTGATCATCACCGACTTCCAGAAGGTTGGATGGGACGAGGAAGTCAGTGCCAAACTGCCACAAGGCACACAACTGACACGAGTAGACGTATCCGACCCGGATCCTGTCAACATTGCCGTGGCGGATGTCTCGCTCAGTCGGGACTACGTTTCCAACCGAGAGGAAGTCACCGTGTTGGCGCGGATCACCAATCAAGGTCCCGAGCCGGCAGCTGGATTGCAGGTGACGCTCGACGTTGATGGACAGAGGTCTGCTGAACGGGTCGTCGATCTTGCAGCCAATGACGCGGTTGCGGTCCGATTTCCTCCCGTGCCTCTCCCGCAGCGCGATGTGCGCTACGTGATAAGAGCGGGGGAGGATGCGATGCCCGTGGACAATGCGTACCATCTCGTGGTCTCTCCCGGAGCGCCGATCTCAGTCTTGATCCTGCAGCATCCGAGCGCCAGGGCTGAGGAGAGCCTGTACTTGGAACGCGCCCTACAGATTGGACGAGAGCCTCGCTATCAGGTCTTGACTAAGCGCGTGAACGAGCTTGTGCCCTCCGATCTCGACCAGACGGCAGCTGTCATCCTGAATGATGCCCCTTACCCGCAGCGGGAAAGCGGTCGCAGCCTGAGGCGGTATGTGGAGGCTGGAGGTGGTTTGCTCGTGGTATTCGGTCAGAGGGTCGGGGCAGGGACGTGGCCGGTTGCGATGAATGATATGCTACCGGGGAGTATCGGTGATCCCGTTGACCGGCTGGCGGAGCGAGGTGGCACGTTCAGCGTGGCCGACTACGACCACCCGATATTTGAGTTGTTCAGCACGCCGCGCAGTGGCGATTTCTCGCAAACCAGGGTGTTCCGCTACCACCGTATCAGCCAACAGACGTCTGCTACCGTCCTGGCAAGGTACGACGATGCGGGAATCGCATTGGCAGAAGTCCGTCTCGGGCAGGGGAAAGTCCTGGCTTGGACCTCGGACATGGCGAACTCCTGGAACGACTTTCCCCTGCAGCCGGTGTTCCTCCCCTTTGTACATCAGGTGGTTCAGTACCTGGCCGCATATGAGCCAGTGCGGCCTTCCCGGACCGTGGGGCAGTTGTTGGATCTCTCACGCGACCTGGTGACAGATGGAGTGACCAGAACCGAAACCGCTTCGAGCTCTGGTGAGTTGGATCTTGTGGTGACCGCGCCGTCTGGGGAACGCTGGGTCGAGAGAGCGGGGTCACCGGATCGGCTTCTGGAACTCGAGGAGCAGGGCTATTACGAGTTTCGGGGGCTCGGGGCCGGAGACGAGTTGCTGGTCAGGATTGCCGTGAATGTCGCTGCAGCAGAGTCCGATCTCACCACTGTGGATGCAGAAGAGTTCGCCAGTGCGATAACGGAGTCTGGGGGGGCAAGTGCAGCGGCCAGCCTAGTTGCGACTGCGTCACCCGAGGAGAGGGAACGCCGCCAGGGGCTTTGGTGGTATCTATTGATCGCTGTGCTGCTCGTACTCGTAGCCGAATCGGCTCTGGCGAATCGGGCCGGGCGGACGAAGCGTAAGACAACCGAATAGGAGAGGCCGATGCGAATGCTGTTTGCTGCATCTAGCCACGAAGACCTCGTCCGCATCATCCGGTCGGTGAGGACTCGTTGGAGACTGGGGATGTTGTTGCGCGGTGTCAGCATCCTGGTGGTGGCTGGTCTGGTCGCTTTTCTTGTGTCGGCCTATGGAATGGACCGGTTCCGCTTCGATCCGACGGCGGTGTTGATCTTCCGGATTGTTGCCTACACGGCTCTGGTCGCAGTCATAATACGATTCCTTGTCCTGCCTCTGCGAAAGAGGGTCTCAGACGAGCAGGTTGCTCTATATCTGGAGGAGCACGAATCGTCGCTGAAGGGCTATGTCCTCAGCGGTGTTGAGTTCGGGGCCGAAGCAGACGGTACCGGTCAGTCGGGCCGCTCTGCTGCGCTGATCAGACAGTTGGTGCGGGCCGCGATTGAGCGGTGCGTGACCATCGAGGATGGACGTAGGGTCGACCGGAGAAGGATAGTAAGGTCTTCTGGCTTGCTGGCCGGTGCCACGATGACGGGGATGCTGTTCTTGTTGCTCAATCCCAGCTTCATTCGGCACAGCGCTCCGTTTCTGCTGTCACCATGGAACGACGGGTCGGCGGAGAACCCCTACGCGATAGAGGTGTCGCCCGGAAACGTGTCGCTTGCGCGTGGTGCCGATCTGCGGATCACTGCTACGCTTCGCAACTTCGACTCCGATGAAGTTGAGCTAATGGTGAAGCGCGTAGCTGAGTCACAGTGGGATCGCTGGCCCATGACCGTCGACGAAGCGACCGGGAAACACATGATTCTCCTGTTCGATCTCGCTGAAGAAACGGAATACTTGGTGGAAGCTAGTGGCGTCAGATCTCCACTGTTCCGGGTCTCTGTTTCGGATCTACCCTACGTCGATCGGATCGATCTCGAATACCGATTCCCTTCCTATACTGGGCTCAGTCCCCAACGGCAGGAGAACAGCGGAGACATAGCCGCGTTGAAGGGTACCAGAGTCTTCTTGAGCGTCATCACGACCATGGAGGTGGGTGGCGGAGCGATGGTCCTCAACGACAAAGACACCCTGCTGCTCGAAGTCGGTGCTGATGGCGTGTTGACTGGCTCCGTCACAGTGCAACAAGAAGGTCTCTATCGAATCCTGCTCCGCAATTTCCAAGACGAGCTGGTAGTAGGCTCCCCGGATTACATCATCGACGTGCTAGAGGATCAGCCACCGTCCATCTCGTTCACCCAACCGGGACGCGATATCAATGTCACCTCGGTCGAGGAAGTCTTCACTGAGGTACGTGCCGAGGATGACTACGGGATCGGACAACTGGAACTCGTCTACTCGGTGAACGGTGGTCCTGAGCAGACCCAGGTGCTGTACGCCGGCAGTGCTGCACGGCAGCAAGTCACGGCGGGACACACGTTCTTTCTGGAGGAGATAGATCTCGAGCCCGGTGACTTCATATCCTACTATGCCCGGGCCACGGAGAGCGAACAGAGAAGGGACGGTCAGGTGGCGGCGACTGACATCTACTTCATGGAGGTGCGGCCGTTCGGACGCGAGTACCGTCAGGCAGAGCAGCAAGGGGGAGGGATGCAGGGTGCCGCCCCCGCGGGAGCAACTGGTGAGCTATCCGAGCGCCAGCGTGACATAATTGCTGGCACGTTCAAGATGGTACGGGACCGAGAGCAGTACTCCACCGAAGGGTTCAATGAGAATCTGGCGACCCTGGCCCTTGCCCAGGGCAAGCTGCGAGAGGATGTGCAAACGCTGGTGCAACGGCTTGCGACTCGTGGGATCGTCCAGCTGGACTCGAGCTTTCAGGCAGTTGCTCAGGCACTTCCCATCGCTGTGACTGAGATGGGGGTTGCCGAGGAGCGGCTCGGTGAGAGAGTGCCGCAGGACGCCCTGTCACCGGAACAGAAGGCCCTTCAGCAACTGCAGCGCGCTGAGGCAGCCTACCGCGAGACGCAGGTTAGCCGTGGTGAGAACAGGGGTGGTGGTGGCGGGGGCGGTCAGCAATCGGATCCGGAGGATCTGGCTGATTTGTTCGATCTGGAGATGGACAAGTTGCGGAACCAATACGAGCAGGTCCAGCGAGGTCAGCGTCAACAAACGGACGACGAGCTTGATGAGGTTCAACAGAAACTCAAGGAACTTGCCCAACGCCAACAGCAAGAGAACGAACGGTTGCGTGCCAGGCAACAGAACCTCGCTGACCAGGCCGCCGGTGGTGGAGGAGAGTCACAACGCCGTTTGGCGGAGGAAGCTGAGGAACTCGCGCGGCAACTCGAGCGGCTGGCCAGGGAAAATTCGCGCCCCGAACTAGACCAGACAGCCAGGAGCCTCAGGGAGGCGGCCGAGGAGATGCGCCGTGCTGCTGCCAACGCCCGAAACAGCGGCGTGGCGCAGGGCGTCGCAGCCCTCGACGAACTCCGCGAAGCTCGTCGTCTGCTGGACCAGAACCGGTCATCACAGCTGCAGGGTGACGTGCAAGATGTGCTTAGGCGGGTACAGCGCCTTGCCGACGATGAGCGGGATATCATCTCTGATGTTGAGAGATTGGGTGACGGCGGTCAGTCTCAGGCCGAGAGAATCGGCCGGATGCGCGAACGCAAGGTGGAGATGGCTGCCGAGGTGGCGGACATCGAGGCGCAGTTGGATCGACTGGGTAGGGAATCGCAGCGCGACCAGAAGGATGCTGCGCGAAAGCTGACGGAAGCGGCAAGATCGATTCGTGACGCCAAACTGAGAGAGAAGATCCTCTACTCACGAGGTGTGATAGAGACAGGGTCTCGAGACTACGCCCGCAACTTCGAACAGCAAATTGCCTCGGACATTGCCAAGCTCGAGGAGTTGGTTGCGGAGGGTATCGCAGCCATAGGAGAGTCTCGCGAGCAGCGACTCGCAAGGTCACTCGATAGGACTCGGGAGTCGGTCAACGCCCTTGAATCCATGAACGAGCGGCTGAAGGAGGCGACCGAGCAGCAGCGGCAGCAACAGGAAGGGCAACAGGGACAGCAGCAGCAAGGGCAACAGGGACAGCAGCAGCAAGGGCAACAGCAGGGTCAACAAGAACAGAGGGGACAGAACCAACAAGGTGGCCCACCACAGGCTGGATCTCAGGTCCCCAACCAGAGTGGTGGTCCGGGACGCCTTCGTCCGGGTGATCTGCGTCAGTTCGGCCGGGAATTGCTGGAACGACAGAGTGAACTGACGCAACTACGGCAGGAACTCGAACGCGAGGGAGTCGACGTTGGTGAACTGGATGAAGTGATCGCAGATCTGCGCAGCCTCAGTAGAAGTCGCGATATCGGTGACCCGCTGGGCCTGGAGAGGCTGGAGTCGGAGATCATCCAGGGACTCAAGGATTTCGAATACGCCCTGCGGAAGCAGCTGCTTGGAGCAGAGGAAGCTCGTCCCTTTTTGGCCGGTTCGGAAGACGTTCCCAGTGAGTACCGCGAACTGGTCGAGGAGTACTATCGGGAGTTGGCGAGGAGCCGGAGAAACAGACGGTGACACACCGTCTGTCACCGGCCCTTCACTAGCTCATCAAGCACCTGTGCTGGGTGATCAGCTGCCTTGGCCACACGGGGCCAGTGCTTCTTGACCTTGCCATCCGGCCCGACCCACACGGTCGAGCGAATTACGCCCATGATCTTCTTGCCGTACATGGTCTTCTCGCCAAACCCCCCGTACTTCGTCATCACCTTCTTGTCAGGGTCAGAGAGCAGAGTGAATGGAAGCGCGTACTTGGCTTTGAACCTCTCGTGTGCTGAAAGACTGTCGGGTGAGATCCCCAGCACTACTGTATCCAGCTTGCGGATGTCCTCCCAGAGGTTACGGAAGCCGCAGGCTTCCTTTGTGCAGCCAGGCGTGTCGTCTTTTGGATAGAAATACACGATGACGTTCTTGCCGTGGAAATCCTTGAGCGAGACGCTGCTGCCGTCCTGATCCTTCAATGTGAAGGCGGGTGCAGCTTTCCCTTCTATTACAGGCATCTTCCCCTTCCTCCATGCGGATCCAAGTAACCTCCTACTGGGTAACCAACTGTGCTGGGACGGAGACCCGAATGAGACCACGCAACTCGCCGCTGGCGTATCCCGTGGCCCGATCATCAGGATAACGCGCCCTGAGCTGTTGCATGACCGCAGGATCGATCTCTCCCGGATTGCCGTGGCACTGTAGGCACAGCTGGTTTACCAAGAGCGGCTGATAATAACGGAATTCATCGGTTGATACACGCTGTACGTAGTATGAGGGCAGACTGTCTTTTTCGTGCAGCGTGCTCTCGAAGTAGTGAAGCGCTGCGGCTTCGAGATCATCAGGTGCATTCGCAGGATTGCGAAACTTGAATGTCGTTCTCTTGATCACCAGGCCTCGTCCCAGCTGATCTTGAACATCGGCGGTCAGTCGAATTGCTTCACTGGAGCAGAAATCCACCGCATGAGTCAACCCACCCTCCTGTATTGCTGCACTCAGGTTCGTGACCAGACTGGCTGCGAGAAGTTGTGCCGATTCCTGGCCGATGGCGCTGATCTGGGTCTCCTCCTCCATGCTCAAATGTGGAGCCTCAGATGCGCACCCGAACGCGAATGCACAGATGAGCGCGGTTCCTAGGCCGTTCCCCGAGACTGTCAGCATAGACTGGTTCCTCAGTTTGGTGTCTGTGATGCGAATCCAGGACTGACCCGCGTTCGAATCCTGTTCCATGAGTCACTGATCCCCGCGATATCTGGCGAACCAAGCCAGGACATGAGCCACTTTGGCGATGAGGTTGCTGGGCCGTGAAGCGATCCCGTGTGAGGCGTCCGGTATTCGCACCAGAGCTGCGTCGATCTTGCGCAACTTGAGAGCTTGATAGAACTGCTCTGATTCGGATATCGGCGTGCGGTGATCGGCTTCTCCGGTGATGAGCATGGTAGGTGTCGTGACGTTGCCGACCAAGGACAGCGGAGAGCGGTTCATATAGTGCTCTGTATGATTCCAGGGGAAGCCGGGGAACCAGTACTTGGTGAAGTTGGTGTAGAAATCCGATGTCAGTACAAAACTGTACCAGTTTATGACCGGCTTCTGCACGACCGCCGCCCGAAACCGGTTCGTCTTACCGACAATCCAGCTCGACAGCACACCCCCGCCACTGCCTCCGGTGACGAACATGTTCTCTCGGTCGATGTAACCACGATCGACAAGTGCGTCTACTCCGGATATGAGGTCGTCATAGTCGTGACCAGGGTACGCATGGTGTATCAGATTGCCGAACTCCTCACCGTAGCTCGTGCTACCACGCGGGTTTGTGTAGAGCACCACGTAGCCGGCGGCCGCGTACAGCTGTATCTCGGCTGCGAATCGGTCTCCATAGTTGGCGAATGGTCCTCCGTGTATCTCGAGGATCAGTGGGTACTTCCGTTGCGGATCGAAACCGGGGGGATGCACGATCCAACCTTGGATCTCGCGACTGTCGAAGGACGACTGGTACCAGATCTCTGTAACTTCACCGAGCTGCTTGTGGCCCAAGAGATCATCATTCAAGGCCGTCAGTCGCCGCCCACTCGAGGCCCCGGCATCCAGTACTGCGATATCAGCTGGGTGATCAGGGCGGGAGTGAGTGTAGGCGAAGTTGCCGTCTCGCGACACAGAGAAGGAACCGCCACCATAGGGTCGCCCCAACGACAAGCCGCCTACATCTCCCACCAGCGTGTTGACAGCTCCGCTCAGCGACAGGTGGGCGAGTTTTGTGTTTCCTTTGTCGTCGTATTGGAAGTAGAAGCCAGCGCCATCCGCGGTCCACACCGCGCCCTGGATGTCGCGGTCAAAGCTCTCCGTTACGAGCCGTGCTGCGCTTCCGTCCCGGTTCATGACATACAGCCGTGTGACCTGATAACCCTGCGCCCGGTCGTCGTAACCCAAGTAGGCGATATGGCGGCCGTCGGGTGATACCGACGGGCTGCCGTCCGGGCCCTGACGCCCTGTGAGAGCCGTCATCGATCCGTCGGCGAGAGACAGCTCATAGACCTCGGAGTTCTGTGGGTCGTACTCCCAGTCGCTTCGCCGGTTCGCTGAGAAGATGAGAGTGGTGCCGTCGGGCGTCCACGAGATGGGGCCCCCGTGGTTATACGGACCCGAGGTAACCTGCCGTGGTGTACCCCCTTCTGCAGGTACAACAAATAGCTGAGTGTGGCCGTCTTCGACGTAGCCCGCACCGTCGGCCCGGTACAGCACCTTCTCAATGACCTTGGCTGGCTTGGCCCAGTCGGCGCCTGCCGGTTTTTGTGGCATCTCGATGAAGTTCTGAACCGGCTCGGACACGAACATGGCAAACGCGATCCACTCGCCATCCGGTGACCAAGTCATCGCGCTGGGAGGTTTGGTCAAGTTGGTGATCTGCGCTGTCTGTCCGGTGTCCATCCACCGTACGTATAGTTGGGGGGTAGAACCGTCGGAGCGGCCCAGGTACAGCAGTCGGTTGCCGTCCGGCGACCAACGAGGCGATGAGAGGTAGTCGTTGCCAGACGTAAGGGGCCGGTGATCCGAGCCGTCGTAGTTGATGATCCACAAGGTCGACATCGGGCGGTCCGTCATGATGTCCATGCGGGTCCTTGCGTATACGATCTTGCTGCCGTCAGGAGAGATCTGTGGATCGGCCGCGAACTCCAACTCGAACACGTCGGCCGGTTCGAAGTGGGTGCCATTCTGGGCATTGGCGCTTCCGAGGGCTGCGAGCAAGGCGAGCGCTGCCAAGCACAAGCTCAATCTGGCCGTCATCTGTCTCATCGGCTGTTCTCCTGCTGTTAGGTGGTGGGCCTCGTAGGTCATCTCAGCGCAACCCTGCGGCGTTAGGCTGATGAGCCGTGCTGCGTCCCAGTCGTTCAGTGTCTCAGGAGAGGACCCGTCGCATCCATGCGCTTATCGCTCCAGCGAGTTCTTGCATGACCTCGTGCTCCGTCCGGCCCGAGCGTTTGAGCACGTTGAATGAGTGATCTCCGCCCTGGACCGTATGCAGTGTGGCGATGGGGCCAAGCTGTCTGATGATCGGCTCGAACAATCCGAGATCGGCGAGATCATCCCGTGTTCCCTGTAGGAACAGCATTGGAACTCGAATGCTGCTCAGATGGTCGCTGCGCTTGATGTTCGGTTGCTTGGGAGCGTGGAGCGGATAACCAAGGAAGATCAGACCCTTGACCGCTGGTGGTGCCTCGTGGGCGACCAGGTGCGAGCTAATGCGCCCACCCAATGACTTGCCCCCAGCCACAATTGTTAGGTCTGGCGCTGCATCTTGGGCGGCCGTGACCGCGGCGCGGACGGTGGCAATCAGTACAGTTGGTGAATCCGGGCTCCGTCGCCCCGCCTCCATATAGGGGAATTGATAACGGAACGTGGCTATGTCTTGGTGAAACAGGTGGGTTGCAACCGAATCCATGAACCTGTGCCGCATTCCAGCTCCGGCTCCGTGACCCAGCAAGTAGAGCCAGCGTGCACCTGCAGGTCGCAGCAACAGAGCCGAGACCGATCCCTTGTCGGTGACATCGAAGCTCAAGGCCCGTTCCGTCATGAGCTATCGTTTGTCACACGTATGGATTGGCATGCTGCTAAGAAATGGCCGCTCGCACCAATCGGCAAGGTTGCCGTACCTCAAGTGAACTTGTCAGTCAACAAGCGCAACGCCTGATGCAGATCCGGTGTCGAACTCAGAATGCCTATGAGGGGGTCTTCAGTCAGACGCTTCATTCGACGAGGGACGGTCTTGATAGTATGCTTGCGAATATCGAGTTTGCTCGTCAGTTCGCTCCATTTGAGTGGAATACTGACTGGCGCTCCCGGTAGGGGCCTGACACAGAAGGGCGAGACCAACAGACGGCCGTGACCGTTCTGCAAGTAGTCGATGTATACCTTTCCCTCCCGCTTGGAAGGAGCCCGTGCGATAGTCGCGATGTCGGGCAATTCCGCCACGATCACGCGGGCGAGTAGGTGCCCCAGCGTGCGCGATTGCTCGTACGTGCACTGCTGACCCAGCGGAATGAGTACATGCAGTCCCGTCGAGCCACTCGACTTGACGAAACATGGTAGCTCAGTCTGATCACACAACGATCGGAGCGCCTTGGCGATCCTAACCACCTCGGTGAAAGGCGCATCCTTGGGGTCGAGATCGAGTATACACCAGTCCGGTCGCTCCAACGTCGCCACCCGACTGGACCAGATATGCAGCGGTATGGTTCCCAAGTTGATTATGTAGAGCAGGGACTGCACATCTTCGGCTACAAAGTAGTCTAGTTCGCGTTCTGATCCTTCACTCCAAAGCCTGAGACGGCGAATCCAGTCTGGAGCGAACTTGGGAGCATCCTTCTGAAAGAATGACTTGCCATCTATGCCGTCCGGATAGCGAGTCATCACGAGCGGACGATCTTGCAGGTAAGGAAGCAACCACTCCGCGATCACCCCGTAATACTCGAGCAAATCCCCTTTTGTGTACTCCTCGTCGGGCCAGAACACCTTATTCAGGTTTGTGAAGGAGACTGCACGCATCTCCTCCTGTGAGTCGACTACTGTCACAGGTTCGGCGTCGTTCTTGGGATGCTGCTCGGCAATACAGTCTTTGGGCGGCTTGTCGTCACGGAACCTGATGAATGAAGGGTGGCGTAGCAGTCCCGCGTCGGTGATTTCACGAAATCGGATCTCACAGACCAGCTCCGGCGCGACCCAATAATGGCCTTTGCCGGTTGGCGGTGCACCTTTACAAGGCGGATCAACCCGGTGCAGCTCGTCGAGCTGAGCCCGCACCTCGCCCAACTGTGAGTCGGTAAAGCCGGTGCCCACCCTCCCGCTGTAGATCAAGCTGTCATCACGGTACTGGGCAACATGGAGCGCACCAAAACCACCTCGCGTTCCTTTGCGGTCCGTGAATCCCACCACTACGAAGTCGTCGGTACGATCGGCCCTTATCTTGAGCCAGTCAGGCGAGCGCCCCGCCCGATACGTCGAAGCCGCCCGCTTGGCAACAACTCCTTCCAGGCGCAGCTGCTGTACCTGTTCGAACATCGCCTCCCCGTCCTCCTCAATGTGATCGGAGAATCGCAGCGGGCCCGCCGAGGGGAGGATCTCCTGGAGAATCGACTTCCGTTCGTACAGCGGCAATGGCCTGAGGTCGAAGCCCTCAAAGCCAAGTATGTCGAAAAGGTATAGCGTGGCCGGAAGCTCAGCCGCCGCACGTTGTATCTCACTGCGACGGCTGAGGCGCCCCCTTTTCTGCAGACGCTGGAAGTTGGGGACTCCCCGTTCGTCATGTACGACCACCTCGCCGTCCATCACGAGATCCTTGAAGGGCAGGGCGCTCACCGCGCGGGCGACGTCTGGGAAGGTGGCCGTGAGGTCATTCCCCACTCGTGAAAGCAGCACGGCGGTACCATCTACGCAGCCAGCGACCAGACGGTATCCGTCGTACTTCAGCTCGAACAGCCATCCCGATTTCGTGAACGGTTCACGCCTTGGCTCAGCCAGCATGACCTTGAGGCCTGACGGTCTGACCAGACTCTCGGGTGCATCGAGATCGCGGACCCTGCCAACGATTGACGCAGCCTTGTCGAAACCATCTCTCAACTCCTCTACCGTGCGCCCCGAGAAGATTGAATCAGGTGGCAGCGATTCGGTCCCTTGGTCAGTAGCGTATCCATCTCGCTCTTTGATGAAGAGCCAATCCTGTTTGGTCTTCACCAGGGTCCACTTGCCGCGCAGCTTGTAGCCTCTGAGTTCGAAGAGGAGCTTCCCTTTCCCCATGCCTTCGTCTGGGTCTTCCAGCGGTATCCAGATCCCCTGGTCCCATACGATCACCGCTCCGGCTCCGTAGTTGCCTTCAGGTATGATGCCCTCGAAGTCGCCGTACTCGACGGGGTGATCTTCCGTGTGGACAGCCAGCCTCTTGTCCTGAGGATTTGGCGAAGGGCCCTTGGGAACCGCCCAAGAAACCAAGGCCCCGTTCATCTCCAAGCGGAGGTCATAGTGGGTGCGGCGTGCAGCGTGCTGTTGGACCACGAAGAGCCTGCCATCTGAGCCAGAAGTGCCCCCGAACGGTTCCGGAGTTCGATCGGCCGATCTCTTTGCCCGATAAGCACTTAGCCTGTCCGGCCCCGGCTCTTTTCTTGCGGCCATAGGGGTAAGTCTATATAGATTGACCCCATGAGCGCACGTCCAATAGCAACCGCAACGGTCTCCTTCGGCCTTGTTTCTGTGCCGGTCAAGCTGTTCTCGGCAGGCGAGTCGGGCAGGCGGATCTCGTTCAACTGGATGCACGAGCAGTGCAACACTCGGCTGAAACAGCGCTACTACTGCCCCAAGGACGGTGAAACCGTTGAGCGTGACCAAATGGTCAAGGGATATGAGTTCGCGAAAGACCAATATGTCACGTTCACGCCGGACGAACTCAAGGCTCTGGAAGAGCAGGCCACGCAATCGATTGATATTACCGAGTTCGTGCCGGCGGATCAGGTGGAGCGGATCTTCCTCGACAAACCCTACTATTTGGGACCTGACAAGGGTGGTGAACGGGCGTACAAGTTGCTTGCTGCCGCGCTCAGGAAAACCGGCCGCGTGGCTATCGCCAAGTATGCCGCCCGAGGGAAGCAGTATCTGGTGATGGTGCGTCCAATGGAAGACGGCTTGATCCTGGAGCAGTTGCTATATCCTCAGGAGATCCGGCCGTTCTCGGAGGTGCCGCTCGGTGACAGCGAGGTCAAGGAACAAGAACTCGATCTTGCCGTTCAGCTGATTGAGCAAGCAGCATCCGATACATTCCGGCCGGAGGACTATGAGGATGAGGTTCGTGAGAGAGTGCTGGCTCTCATTCAGCAGAAGGTCGACGGTGCAGAGATAACCATCGCTGTGCCGGAGGAGCCGCAGACCCAGATAATCGACCTGATGGCGGCACTCAAAGCCAGCTTGACGGCGGGTAGGGGAGAGGGAGAGGCAAAGCGCAAGCCGGCCAAGCCGGTCACGGACGAGGCCAAGCCCAAGACCGGTCAGAAGAGGTCCGGTCCAGCCAAACGGAAGAAGGTATCCTAACCATCAACAGTGCAGAGCCTGGCACAGCCGTCGGAGTGGAGTTGGGGACTCACGACGTGGCCGAGATGCTGGGTTGGACGGAAACGCAAGTAAGGTCATATGCGCGCTCAGGCCTCGTGTCTCCCACCCGCGGACTGCGTGGAGAGTATCGTTTTTCCTTTCAGGACATCATCGTCCTGAGTACGGCCAAGCGACTGCTGCAAGCCCGAGTCCCGCCTCGCCACGTTCGCAGTGCGTTGCTGAAGCTACGGATGCAATTGCCACGGGGACGCTCGTTGTCCGCGGTCCGTATAGCCGTGGAAGGCTCCCAGGTCGTGGCCCGGGATGAAGACACAGTGTGGCATCCGGATTCTGGTCAAGTGCAGTTCGATTTTGCGGCATCCGACTGTGAGACAATGGTTGCTCCGATTGCGCGCCGCACCGTTGACGAGGCGTGCTCGGTGGGGAGCGACCTCAGCGCTGACGACTGGTATGTCAGTGCTGTCGAGCTGGAGTCCGTTGCACCCCGGGAGGCGAAGCGGGCCTATGAGAGTGCCTTGGAGCTGGATCCAGAGCACGCGGACGCGCATGTCAACCTGGGGCGCTTGTTGCATGCCGAGGGCAGGCCAGCCGAGGCGGCGAGACATTATGAGCAGGCACTAGAGTCTCAGCCGGAACATGCTACGGCCGCGTTCGATCTCGGGGTAGCCCTCGAAGACCTCGACCGCCCAAGCGACGCCATTAGAGCCTACGAACGTGCCATTCGCTGCGATCCCCAGTGCGCCGATGCCCACTACAATCTGTCCGCCTTGTACGAGAAGGCTGGGAAACCAGCAGCGGCGTTGCAGCACCTGGCGAGTTACCGGAGAATCGTCGGCACTATCGACTAGCCGGGCCTTCCTCCTGCCCCTTCTGCCCCAGCTGTCTCCTCTGCTATTATCCAAAACCATGCTGGCCGAGAATCCGCTGGACCGTGTGATAGCCGAATATCCGTCTGCCTTGGTTGGGTACTCCGGTGGTGTGGATTCGGCGCTTGTGGCAGTGGTGGCCCGACAAGTACTCGGGGCCGAACGATCGGTAGCTGCCATCGGTGTCAGTCCGTCGCTCTCCCGGGTCCAACACGAGCAGGCAGTGAGGATTGCGGAGCGATTCCGATTGAACCTCGTGGAAGTAGTTACCGACGAACTGAATCAGCCAGACTACGTCGCCAACCGGACAGACCGCTGCTACTACTGCAAGCGCGAGTTGTGGACCAAGCTGTCTGGCTTGGCTGCCCAGATCGGCATGGCTGTCGCAATGGACGGCACGAACGCCGACGATCTGTACGACCACAGGCCTGGCACAGCTGCGGCCACCGAGTTCGCGATTGTGAGCCCGTTGGCGCAGGCAGGATACGGCAAAGAGGATGTGAGGGCGGAAGCTCGGAAGCGAGGTATTCCGATATGGGATGCACCGGCGTCACCGTGCCTGTCGAGCCGTGTACTATATGGGTTGACTGTTACACCGGAGCGACTGCAGCAGGTGGAGCGAGGGGAAGCGTTTCTCCGTGGCATAGGTGTGTCGGGTGACCTGCGGGTGCGCCACCGGGGTGCGGAAGCGCGCATAGAGGTCGCTCCCTCGCAGTTCCCGTTGATTCGACAGCAGCAAACCGCGATTGGCGACCATTTCAGGGACCTGGGGTTCTCACGTGTAGCCTTGGATTTGGGAGGATATCGCAGTGGTAACCTACTCGTGGAGAGCGAAACAGGGCTGGAAATGCTCGCTGGGGGCCGGTAGCCGTCTATGCGGCTATTTGTGGCAGTCAACCTGCCGGATGAGGTACGCGCGGCCATTTGGCAGAGCACAGCTACCATGCGTTCCAAGGAATTCCCCATAAGGTGGGTGAGCGCCGAATCGATTCATCTCACTCTCAAATTCCTCGGTGACGTTGACGAGTCGCTGGAATCTCAAGTGATCGCAGCACTGGAATCAGCGGTTTTGGGAGCCAGGGGGTTTGACCTTTCGCTCGCCGGATTCGGTGCGTTTCCCAACGCCCACCGGCCACGGGTAGTGTGGCTCGGATGCGAGACCGCCACCGCGCTGGGTCTGGTGCAGCACCGTGTTGAAGAGGAGATGAACGCGATCGGATTCCCCTTTGAGGGTCGTCCGTTTCGCCCCCACTTGACCCTCGGACGGGCTCGCAGGGAGGCCCGGACGACGGATTGGCGCGGATTCGATGGCATCCTGCGACAGGCAGCGTTCAAAGGCTCAGTGGCGGTGGACACCATCGATCTCATGCAGAGTGAACTGAGTCGCGCAGGTGCGCGATACAACAGGCGGTACGAGGCCGGATTGTCAAGCTTATGAGCGGCTGCTTCAAGAACGTGTTCGCAGGAATCGGGTGCTTCGTTGTGGTGGTAGTTGTGACCGTTGTTGCGTGGCATTATCGGGCCGACATCTCCGATATGTATCGGTCCCTAACCGACAGGTCTGGTACAGCGACCGAAATGCCCGATTTCGCCATTGGCTACCCCTCGCCGGAGGGGCTACGCTCGGCGGAGCGAAAAGAGAGCTCGATTGCAGGACAGGGAGGGGCTGAGAGAATCGTGCTCACCGCTGACGAGATGGCTTCACTGATTCAGGACAGGCTCGACTCACGGGCCAAAATGGCGTTGGACTCGGTCAGGGTGCGAGTGGAATCCGACCGCTTCTCTCTCGAGGCGGAACTGCTAACCGACGTGTTCGGAAGCGATCTCTTGGGGCCTCTCAGGGGTATAATGGATCCACGTGAGCCAATTCGCGTGTCCGGGCGAGCCGAAGTGGTGGCGCCAGGGATTGTGGGGTGGAGAATCGACGAGTTCGTCATTGCTTCGTTTCCGTTTCCTGCGCCCGTCATCCCGACCCTGGTCGATCGGCTCACTGGAGGGTCAGACGGGATGATCCTGATATCGGTGCCGGCTTCGGTCGGTGATCTCAGGATCCGCGCTGACGGTGTCACTTTCTATAGGCGGGCCGACTGATGGCGAGAAGGGTGCTCGTAGTCGATGACGAACGGGGTGTGCGAGAAGCGTTACGTCAGGTGCTGGAATACGAGGGCATGGAGGTGCAGACGGTAACCGGAGGTGATGATGCCCTCACGGCCCTGCCGGACTTCCACCCGCATCTCGTGCTACTCGATGTGAAGATGGCGGGGATGGATGGGCTACAAACGCTGGCGGAGATACGAAAGTTCGACGATGCACTGCCTGTAGTCATGATATCGGGGCACGGCACGATTCAGACCGCCGTGGAAGCCACACAGTTGGGTGCGTACGATTTTCTGGAGAAGCCGCTGGATACCGACCGGATCCTCCTGACACTCAGGAATGCTCTCAAGACTGTTGATCTCACGTCTGAGAACGAACGCCTTCGCGAGGTCGTGCAGGATCGCTACGAGATCGTCGGGTCGAGCCGTGTTGTGAATCAGGTGCTGGAGGTCATAGAGAAGGTGGCGCCAACGCCTGCGCGAGTCCTAATAACGGGGGAGAACGGTAGTGGCAAGGAACTGGTTGCCCGAGCGATCCACCGTCTCTCACCGAGGGCGGAGAACCCATTCGTAGAGGTGAACTGCGCGGCGATCCCGAGTGAGCTGATTGAGAGCGAGCTGTTTGGTCACATGAAGGGCTCGTTTACCGGTGCGTTCGCAGATAGAACCGGCAAGTTCGAGCAGGCCGATGGAGGAACGCTCTTTCTGGACGAGGTAGGAGACATGAGCGCCGCCGCACAAGCGAAGGTGCTGCGGGCGCTCGAGGAAGGTGTGGTGACGCGCATTGGTGCCGCCAAGGCGATCAAGGTGGACGTTCGCGTGATAGCCGCGACCAACAAGTCACTGGAAGCCGAGATCGCGGCGGGGAGATTCCGAGAGGACCTCTACTACCGCATCAATGTCGTCCCCGTCGAGGTACCACCGCTGCGAACCCGCCGCGATGATATCCCCGCCCTGATCGAGAAGTTCAGTCAGGACATTGCGACTACGTTCGGCTTCAAGGCCAAGAAGTTTGACGCGGGAGCTCTCGAGGCAATGGCTGCCAGAGATTGGCCCGGCAATGTGCGTGAGCTGCGCAATGCCGTCGAGCGGCTGTTGATATTGACCTCAGGTGATACGATCTCAGCGAACGACGTCGCTCGGCTCGGCGGTGTAAGCCAGGATGCTACCGTCGGCGAGTTGATGCTGTGTGAGACTTTCGACGATTTCAAGCAAGAGGCTGAACGAGCATTCCTGCGTGGCAAGTTGGCGGAAAACGGCTGGAATGTGAGTGAGACGGCTCGGAAGCTGGCGATGCCGCGCAGCAATCTCTACAAGAAGATCGAGAAGTACAATCTGGAGCGGACTGCCTGACGGATCTCCCGGATCCAGCGGATTCAGTGTTTGGCTGAGTGTGGTTGGGGTGGTCGAGATCGCGATTATGATTCCCCACGCGTGAATCTGATGCCCACCGATTGGGCAATGTGTGTTACTGTCTCGCCATGTCCACGAGATCTTCCATTGCGGTCATCCTGAGTACGGGGGGAGCACAACTCGACGTGAAGGCACTCGGCGATCTACCCGAAGCCCGAGTGGTGCGAGCGGAGTTTGCCGGCGGCGAACGGGCAGCGTGCGTGGCAGCGACTCTGGAACACGAGTGCTCCATGTCTGACCTCGTGGCGGTACTACGGCCTTGGGCTCGGTGTCGTGGGTGGTCTGTGACAGTTGCGTCATTGACCGGACCTGACTAACGTAAAGTGCAGTCGGAGATTGGAGAGCGCGATGCGCACTCGAGACTGCGTCCCTGTGACCGAGCTGATACTCTCACGGCGAGACGCCGACTGCAAAGTCACCTGGCGTGTCGGGCATCGATTGGGTGCCGATCCCCCATTCTCCCTTTTCCCAATATCAGAAATCGCACCACGTACGTTAATGGCGGTCTCAGATCGCAAACGTCTGGCGGCGGTCGTTGGGCTGGGGTCACTAGGTTTCCGCAGAGGGAGTTGACGAATGGCACTCGCTTCGGTCAAGAGGATTTCATCAGACGACGGTTCTCTCGATCAGTACCTGCGTGAAATCAGCCAGTATCCGCTGATTGGCCGCGAGGATGAGGTCGACCTCGCTGGCCGGATCAGAGACGGGTGCCAGCTGTCACTCGACAAGCTAGTACGCAGCAACCTTCGATTCGTCGTATCGGTGGCGAAGAAGTACCAAAACCAAGGGGTCAGCCTCGCCGACCTTATCAACGAAGGCAACCTTGGGCTCATTCGTGCAGCTCACAAATTCGATGAGACCAAGGGCATCAAGTTCATCTCCTACGCCGTATGGTGGATCAGGCAGGCAATTCTGCAGGCTCTGGCCGAGCAAAGTCGCATAGTCCGCGTGCCGCTCAACCGAGCGGGCACGTTGCACCGCATCGGTAAGCGATCCTCAACTCTGCTGCAGGAACTCGGTAGGGAGCCCACGGTGGAAGAAATCGCCGAGGGCATGGACATTACGCAGGAAGAAGTGGCCAAGACCCTGTCCATCTCTCAGAGCCATCTCTCACTTGACGCGCCGCTCACTCCCGGTGAAGACAACAAACTCCTCGACTACATCCCGGACACGCAGAATCCCGGGCCGGATGACCAGACGTTCGAGCGTGCTCTGTCTGAATCGATCGACGAGGTTCTCGAAACACTCAAGGAACGGGAAGCCAAGATCCTGCGCCTGTATTTCGGTCTCGAGGGCAAGGAACCCATGACCCTCGAGGAAATCGGTGGAATGATGGGGATCACCCGGGAACGAGTCCGGCAGATCAAGGAGAAGGCCCTGGCCCGTCTGCGTCACGTGAGCCGGGCGAGAGCGTTAGAGAGTTTCTTGGCCTGAGCTGACCCGCTTGAAGTTCGTGATTACGGGGAGCGGGGAGCAGAGAGCGGGGAGCAGAGAGCAGAGAGCGGATGGTGGCGAGGCCTGCTCCGGCCTGCCACGCTCTCGTCGGAGGCAGGACGGTTGCCCGATGTACTTGCGCCCGTGTCCCCTGCCAATTCTCGGATCTCCCTGATGGAACCGACGACAAACCTGTAGGTCACCCCGTGAAACTCGGCGTTGTCTCCCTCGGCTGCGACAAGGCAACCGTAGACTCTGAACGACTGGTCGGCGACTTGGTCGGTCATGGAGCTCAGATCGTGACCGACCTGGAGGCGGCGGACCTGATTCTCATCAACACTTGTGGGTTCATCGACGCGGCCAAACGCGAGTCAATTGAGGCTATGCTGCAAGCGGCGGCACTCAAGGGGAAGAGCGGCGTGAAGGCGGTTGTCGCCGTGGGATGCCTCGTGCAGCGGTACCAACGCGAGTTACAGCGAGAGATGCCGGAGATCGACATGTTTCTCGGGTTCGGTGACCTCCACAAGCTGGTGCCTGAGCTGGCACGTCGGGGCCTGATTGAGGATCCCGTGGCTGTACATCCCGGCGTGAGACAACACCTGGGTGAAGCAGCCCATGTCCGATATCTGAAGATCTCAGAGGGCTGTGACCATACGTGTGCCTTCTGTGCGATCCCGCTGATGCGCGGGAAACACCGTTCCGAGCCGTTAGAACGGCTGGTACTTGAGGCGCAACAACTGGAATTGCAGGGTGCCAAAGAGATCTCACTGGTTGCGCAGGACTTGGGGCATTATGGGCGCGATCTCGGTCCTGCAGGGCCAAAGCTCCCGGACCTACTGGCAGCCCTGCTCAGAGAGACAGGCGTACCCTGGCTTCGTCTGCTGTACGTCTACTCCCTCGGATTGACCGAGCGCGTGATATCGTTGATGGCGAGCGAACCAAGAATCGTTCCCTACATCGACCTGCCAATCCAGCACGCTTCCGATCGCATGCTCGAGCGCATGAGGAGACCGGAACGGCAGGAGACTATTCGCCGTAAGGTAGCGCAACTCCGAGATGCGATTCCCTCCATCACTGTCCGCACCACGACCATTGTCGGGTTTCCGGGCGAGACAAGCGCTGACTTCCGTGTGCTGAGCGATTTCGCCCAGGAAATCGAGTTTGAGAGGCTTGGTGTATTCACCTACTCTGCGCAGGAAGGAACGAGGGCCACACAGTACCCGGATGATGTCCCCGAAGACCTGAAACGTTCCCGTCAGGAAGAGCTGCTCGAGCTACAGCGTACCATTTCGGAGGATCGCCTTGCACGATACGTGGGCGAGGAGACCGAAGTGCTCATCGAACGGATCGCATACCCAGACGAACACGGTTTCACTCACGTTGGGCGGGTCAAATGGCAGGCCGATGACGTCGATGGCGTAACCTACGTTTCCCAGGCTGGCTGGGCCACACCCGGCTCGTTCATTGGTGGGAAGATCGTGGACAACCAGGACTACGATTTCGAACTCGAGGCAGTGGTCCCTTGATGAGTGACAGCAGTCGGCGCCAGCGAGCCACGTGCTGTTGCTACCGTAGCCGAATTCTGTGGTTGAGCCTGGGAAGCCTCTGGCTCTCGACCGCTTGCGCTCCCGGTCCCAGGGTGAGCGGACCGGGGCGGGAGCCGACCTTGCGTGTCGGTCTCGTGGTGGGTGCCGCTCAAGTTGTCGTCGCTGGACAGGGGACTGTTGAGGTGATTGGGACTACTAGCTTCACCCTCCCGGCGGGAGCAGATGTGCGGGTAGTCCCTGCAGATACCCGAGTCCGGCTGGATGGTTACCCGACGGAGCCGGCGGACGAGTTTGAATTCCGCAGCCTGGATCGTTCGCGGTTCTTGTTGCTCAACGGGAGACCGTATCGTGGAGCGTTGGTTGTCTACTCCCGTGATCGGTCAGTTGTGGCAGTGAACGAGGTTGGAGTCGAGGCCTACCTGCGCAGTGTGGTCACCGCGGAGATGGGTCCGAGAACCGGAAACGAATCTGCGGCTCTGGAAGCACAGGCCATCGTTTCACGAACCTACGCCCTCAAGAACCGCGGGCGTTTCCGCTCCGAGGGGTATGACATCAGGGCCGGCACCAGCGACCAGGCCTACCCGGGAGTGGATCGCGAGACAGCGCTGGGAGTATCAGCCGTTGAGAATACGGCCGGGCTGGTAGTCACCTATAGGGGAGATCTCATAGCAGCGTTCTTCCACTCGACCTGCGGCTACTCGACAGCCTCACCCAGCGAAGCATTTGGATCCGTGCGGGATGTGGCATACCTGAGGCCGGTGTCGGATCGCAGGCCGAGTGGTGGTTACTACTGCGATATTTCGCCCCGCTTCCGCTGGTCGGTAGAGTGGGATGCTACTGAGCTGAAGGATATATTACGGAGCACTGTGCCAGCTGAGTTGGGTGTGGAACAGGACATGGTCGACGACATTCGTGACATCCATATCCAGCAGAAGGGCCGGTCTGGCCGAGTCACAGAGCTGCGGATCGCGGTCGGCCGTGGTGAGATCCCGGTATTCGGACCTGATTTGCGACGGGTTCTGCAGACACCGGAAAGGCGTCCCTTGGGAAGCACGGCAATCGAGATTGCTGTCGCTGAACGGGTCGACGACAGAGTCGAACGACTGAGGGTGTCGGGCGCTGGATGGGGCCACGGGGTTGGCATGTGCCAGTGGGGTGCAGTCGCGCGGGCTCGAGCTGGGCAGAAAGCTGCCACAATCATCTCCACATACTTTCCGGGGACCCACATTGAACGCTGGTATTAAGCTCGCAGTCGTACTACTCGTCGTTCCAAACCTGCTATCTGCTCAGGGCTTCTTGGAGCAGTTCAGCTATGAGGGGTTGCGGTTCTCCGGCGTGGGGTTCGAGTTCGGAGGGACCGTATCCGATCGGCTCACTGGTGAGTTCAGTGGTGCTGTGCGCGTTGACTGCGGACCCATAGCCCCACGAGTTCGGGTGTTGATCGGAGCTTCTTATTTCAAAGGAGATTTCGACTCTACTCAGGTAGCCGAGTTCGAGAACAACCTGGCGCGGATCGTCGACGATCCGACCAATGACTTCACGATCGATGTCGGTGGTGTAGCATGGTCCGACTTGGCAATAGAGCTCGATCTCCAATACGTCATCGGGATCGGCGCGCAGGTTGCCAGTTTCGTTGGGGTTGGGCTGGCAGCACACCTCATGAATGGCTCGGGTGAGTCGATAGGAGGCACTTTCGTCGAAGACGCACTCGACCGTATGGATCTTGGATTGAATCTGTCACTCGGGACTCACGTGCAGCTCGTGCAGTCGGTGTACCTCACGATGGACGTGCGTGGTAGCCTGGCCACTGAACTGCGGTCTGCGGCTGCGCGGGCTGGCTTGATGTATCGGATACCGTGATGAGCGATGATGCTGTTCGTATCGGGGTCATAGGGGCGGGTGCGGTTGCGCAAGTTGCGCACCTCGCAACGCTTCCCAAGTTGAAACGAGTCGAGATCGTCGCTCTCTGCGACAACGATCTGGCGAAGGCACGCGCTCTCGCGTCACGGGTCGGCATCCCCGAGGTGTACGACGATATGGTCGATCTGCTCCGGATGGCCCAGCCGGATGCCGTAGCAGTGTGCACGCCCAACCACCTGCACGAAGTCCACGTGGTGTCTGCCTTGGAAGCCGGGGCACACGTTCTGTGCGAACGGCCTGTTGCCCTGACCGTTGCTGGGGTTGAGAGGATCAGGGCTGTGCGAGAGCGCACTGGTCGGTTCGTATTGGTGGGTATGAACCATCGGTTTCGGCGCGACGTGCAGGCCGCGGTGAGCTTTCTCGAGGGCGGAGAACTGGGTGATCTGACGGCAATCAGGTGCGGATGGTACATGTTTCGTCCGATCGGGCCAGAGCTGGGGTGGCGGTCATTCAGAGAGCAGTCCGGTGGTGGAGCGGTGCTCGACCTGGGAGTGCCGCTCATCGATCTCGCTCTATGGGTGGGCGGCAGCCCGCCGGTGAAGACGGTCGCAGCCCACCTCACTCCAGGCGCCGACGAACATGCCGTTGAGGACGCTGGCTGTGTTCTGATCGGATGCGAGGGCGGGCTCTCGATCTTCGTCGATGTCTCCTGGCGGCACGTCGGCGATGAGGAGAAGGTTTGGTTCGAACTCATCGGATCGCGCGGTTCGGCCAAGCTCGGACCTCTGCGGGTGTTCAAGGATCTACACGGCACGCCTGTAGACGTCACCCCGACGGGGGCGCACAGTCGCGAGAACGTCATCTCCGGCTCATACAGAGCCGAGTGGGCGCACTTCCTTGCGGCCGTGCGAGGAGAGATAGCGCCACCCGAGCTGGACGAGCACCTAGCGTTGCACCGAGTTCTCGAAGCTATCGGACGCTCTCATGAGGAAGGGCACGAAATCCAATTGTGAGCGCGCTGGCCCTCCCGCGCGGTGACTGGCTCCTGATCGCTGGCGCAGCGGTACTGCTCACGGTCGCCTATCCTCCGTTCCACCTCTTCTTCCCTTCATTCGTTTGTCTCATCCCGGTGATCTGGCTGATCCAACGTGGTGCGTCGGATCCCCGTCCCCTGAGGCGACACCTGGTGCAGGGCTATTGGTACGGGTTCTTCTCCAGCGGCCTGGTGCTTTACTGGATGGTATTTGCTCTTTGGCGGCTCACGAGACTATCCCTGCTGGGATACTTGGCGACGATTGTGGTCCTGGCTGCCTACGCATCCGTCATGTTCGCTCTAACCGGCTGGATACAGCGCAGGAGCCGTGTCTCACCAATCATCGTGTTCCCGGTCCTGTGGACCTCTGTCGAGTGGCTGGTTGGGCACCAGGGCGACATCCATTTTCCGTGGCTTGGGCTGGGAACCTCGCTCACAGGGTTTCCGACCGCTATACAAGTAGCGGAAGTAATCGGTGCCCGGGGGGTGACGCTTCTTCTGGCAGCGGCCAACACTGCACTGGCGTTCGCCTGGCTCGAGCGACGCAATGCGAGGAGGGTTACGGTCTTGCTTGGGACAGTAGCAGCCGGGTTGTCAGCCGCCCTTGGCTACGGCTTGGTTCGCGAAGCTACCGTGGACATGAGACCACTTGGTAACGTGACGGTGTTGCAGCCCAATGTGCAGTACGACAAGAAGCGCGACCGCACGCTGCACGACTCGATAGTACGTTCAACCATTGAGCTGTCAGCCATCGCAGCCGAGCGAACCAGCCCACAGCTGCTCGTATGGCCGGAATCGGCACTACCCGATTACCTTTTCCGCCACGAGGAATGGGAACGGCTGATCGCAGCCCACGTTGCGCAAAGTGGCGTCCCAATCGTGACGGGCGGTCTGGACGTAGTGTGGCTTGAGAGGGAGGATGAGTACGACTACTACAACTCCGCCTTTCTCTTTGATGCGACCAGGGACGGGGGTCGGCGTCCCGTCTATCATAAGCGTTATCTGGTGCCGCTGGTGGAACGGGTGCCGTTCGTTAATCCTCGCTGGTTCGACCTGCGCTGGTTTGGAGGATTCAGCCGTGGGGAGGTGGGGCAGCTCTATGAGGTCGAGTTCGGACAATTCGGCATCATGATCTGCTATGAGTCGGCCTTTGAGGATCTCTCCAGGGATTACCGGCGGCGCGGCGCTGACTTCCTTGTCAACATCACCAACGATGATTGGTATGGCCAGACAACTGCCCCCTTCCAGCATGCAGCTCACCTGGTTCTGCGGGCCATCGAGAACAGAACCAGCATTGTACGAGCGGCCAATAGCGGAATATCAGAATTCGTCGATCCACTGGGGCGTGAAAGCAAGAGGACGCGGCTGGGAGAGCAGACGTTCGCGGCCGACATGGTACTGGCTTCGGACGTGCTCACGATCTACACGCGCTACGGTGATTGGGTTGGACTCCTGGTACTCTGCTTTGCTGCGACGCTGATAGGATACTCCTGGTGGCAGAAGAGATAATCCGTGTAGGAGTGGATGTCGGCGGCACATTCACGGACATCGTCGCACTTGGGGCTGATGGGAGTGTCTCGGTCGGGAAGGTCCGTTCCGCTCCGGGAGATGTGCCCACCGATCTATGGCAAGCAGTAGACGCTGCCTGTCAGCGGTCCGGATCGGCGCATGCCCGCCGGCTGCTGGTGCACGGTACAACTGTGGCGACGAACGCACTGCTGGAACGGACCGGCGGTCACGTTGTCCTGGCTACCACTGCGGGATTCGAAGACCTGCTCTGGCTCCGGCGGCAAGACCGGGCCGATCTGTATGATCTTTCCGCCCATCACCCGCTCCCTCTTATCGCTCGGGAGGATGTAGTCGGAGTAGTGGAACGGGTGACGCCATCAGGTGTGGAACAGCCGCTCTCGCAGGAAGAAGTTGCGCGCGTTGTGCGGGAGGTGGTTGCGCGGAACCCGGACTCCGTCGTTGTCTCATTCCTGTTCAGCTTCAGCTACCCTGAACACGAACGGCGAATCCTAGAGGCCATCCGGCTTGCCATGCCGGGAGTTCCAGCGGTGGGCAGTCACGAGGTGCTTCCCGTGTTCCGTGAATACGAACGCACGAGCACTGCGGTAGCCGAGGCGTATCTACGACCAAAGGTCAGTGGGTACATACGGCGCCTGGCCACCCAAGCGTTACAACACGGTATCCAAGGTCTCCGGGTGATGTCGTCCAACGGAGGGACGATGAGCGTCGGCCATGCCGAGGTTCGGGCGGCGGCTTTGGCCCTTTCGGGACCAGCTGGAGGGGTCGAGGGAGCCCGTCTGGTGGGTTCTGCGGTGCAATTTGCTGATCTGCTGACTCTGGACATGGGTGGTACCAGCGCCGACGCCAGCGTGATCCTCGGGGGACAGCCACTCGTTCAGACGACCGCGTCGGTTGGAGGCGTCGCGCTCTCGCTACCCCATGTGCTAATTGAGACCGTCGGAGCCGGCGGCGGCAGTGTTGCGTGGGTCGACCGGGGAGGTGCACTGCGGGTGGGCCCGCGGAGCGCCGGTGCCATGCCAGGCCCGGCAGCCTACGGCCAGGGCGGCGACGAAGCGACCGTGACCGATGCAGCGGTGGTATTGGGATGGTTGGGTCCGGAGCACCCTCTGGCCGGCAGACTGACCCTGTCACCTGATCTAGCGGAGAGAGCCGTGGCGCGCGTTGCTCGGTCAGCTGGCTTGACGGTGCAGCGTTGTGCGGTGGGCATAGTGGAGATAGCTACCGCTGCGATGGTCAGGGCACTGCGGACCGTGAGCGTGGAGCGCGGTGTCGATCCGCGTGAGATGACGTTGGTGGCGTTCGGCGGGGCAGGCCCCATGTTTGCCTGCAGTATGGCCGATAGCTTGGGAATGCGCCGTGCGCTGGTGCCACCTCACGCCGGTGTCCTATCTGCGCTGGGACTCGCTTCAGCTCCGGAAAAGCTCGAATTCGTGGATTCGTTACACCGCCAGGCAGACGCGCTGGGCCGCGAGGAACTCGACGTTGCCTACCGCGCAATCGAGGCCGCGGCTGGCGATGAACTGGATGGGGCATCTCTCAATCGCTTCGCTGATTGTCGCTACATCGGACAAGGCTACGAGCTCACCGTTCCGGTCCCAGGGTCGGGTGAACAGATCGCCGCTGCGTTCCACAGGGTGCATGCGGAGCGCTTTGGACATGCGGACGAGGGGCGTCCGGTAGAGGTCGTCAATGTCAGAGTGGTAGCCGAGCGCGGCGGCACGGCAGTGAAACTCACAGCACGCAGTGGAGCGCCGACAAATCTCCCGGTGGCTGGCAGAGTGGCATGGGATTCTGTGGCTCCAGGAACCCTTCTCGAGGGACCGCTCATGCTCGACAGCCTGGATGCCACAACTCGGATAGAGGAGGGATGGCGGGGTCGCATGCATCAGAGCGGCGCTGTCGTATTGCAGCGGATATGACACTAGACGCTATTGGGCTCGAGGTCATGGCCCACGCCTTTGCAGGTGTGGCGGAAGAGATGGGTGCGCTTCTCGTTGCGAGTTCGTTTTCCCCCAACGTCAGAGAACGGCGAGATTCCTCCGCTGCGATATTCGATGCCAACGGTGAGATGATCGCTCAGGCTGCCCACATACCGGTACACCTCGGTGCCATGCCGGAAGCCGTCGCAGCGGTGAAACAGCTCGGCCCGAGACCAGGTGATACGTATGTATTGAACGATCCATTCACTGGAGGTACACACCTTCCCGATATCACCATGGTGCATGCTATCGATCTCGCCGGAGAGGTTGCAGGGTTCACCGTAGTGAGAGCCCATCACTCCGACGTTGGTGGGTCACGTCCTGGGAGTATGCCACCGCACTCAACCGAAATCTTCCAAGAAGGGTTGGTGATCCCGCCGGTTAGGTGGGCATCCCAAGATGGGGTGGAACGCGACATCGAGCTGTTGCTGTTGGCAAACGTTCGTACACCAGAGGTTAGACGCGGCGATTTGGCAGCCCAGATGGCCGCCTGTGAGCGCGGTGCGACTAGGTACCGGGAGCTCGCGGTGCGCCATGGTCGATCCTATGTGGAGGGAGCCGTCCGCGATCTGCTGGACTATGCGGAGCGTCGTACCATCGCCGCGGTGAGGGAGCGCATCGTTCCAGGTCGCTATGCCGCAGAAGACCGTATGGAGAGTGACGGTGTCGGCAACCGTGACGTCTTCATCAGGCTTGTGGTTGATGTGGCTGATGGGTGCTTGTCCTTCGACTTCAGCGGCTCGGATCCCGCGGCACGAGGCAATGTGAACTGCCCAATCTCGGTCACCAGATCGGCCGTGCTGTTCGTCCTGCGCTGTATCGTCGATGCTGACATTCCGACCAACGGTGGAGTGCACCGAGTCGTCAATGTCGTTGCACCGGCGGGTTCGGTCGTAAACGCGAGTTGGCCCAGCGCGGTGGCGGCCGGCAATGTCGAAACGTCCCAGCGCATTGCAGACGTGATCACTTTGGCTCTCAGCGACGCGACGGACGTACCGGCCCAGGGTCAGGGCACGATGAACAACGTCGTGATGGGTGGTGAAGGGTGGACCTACTATGAGACACTGGGTGGAGGTCAAGGGGCCTCGCAACGCGGCGACGCACCCTCCGGAGTGCACGTTGGCATGTCCAACACGAGAAATACACCGGTCGAGGTCTTTGAGCTGGAATACCCGTTACGGCTGCGCCGCTACGCGTTGCGATTGGGAAGTGGCGGACCGGGCAGGTTTCGGGGTGGGGACGGCATTGTCAGGGAGTATCAGGCGTTGCAAGACATGGAGGTGAGTGTCATCAGCGAGCGCCGGAGGCACAGTCCGGTTGGTGCCAAGGGTGGTGGGCCGGGGCAACCGGGGCTCAACCTCTTGAATGGTGAGTCAATCGGTGGCCGGGCTGCCGTTCGGCTACGG
>Ga0209536_100001658_pt1 | contig 36542 bp, 29 predicted proteins | sample DeeMarSeWOR28_12_FD_187461 | JGI IMG/M metagenome (GOLD analysis project Ga0209536, IMG submission 187461) | Marine sediment microbial communities from White Oak River estuary, North Carolina - WOR-2-8_12 (SPAdes) (version 2) | ecosystem: Environmental > Aquatic > Marine > Intertidal zone >...
TGATTCCAGGTTTGCCAAGATGAGCGGGCCATAGGCAACTTTTAAGTATTTATATTGCATTATTAGAGAAAGTGTTCTCAGGAAAACCTCATGCGAAAATTCTTTACCTTTTACACGGAGATAAATCGAAAATGTCTCGCGAAGAACTCACCAAGGCTACTGGATTCTCAGCTGCAATCGTCTTACATTCACTACACGAGCTAGCACGGGCAGAATTAATTGAATATAACGAGGATGAAGGTAAAGCCTATTTAATAAACAGAATTTATTAGTTTTTACCTAATAAATGAAATATTCCTTAGATGATATGACTTTATACAAATTAATTGTCGTAAAATTAATTTATGTTGCTCGAGGATTTTTTAATATTTCTAGAAGTTGAAAAGGGTTATTCTCCAAATACAATAAGAGAATATAGTTATGATCTTCAAATGTTTCAACGTTTCACAAATAATAAACCATTAGAGGATATCCATACTAACGATCTTCGTCGTTTTTTTCTTCATTTAAAAAGGGAAAAAGATTATTCTCCAAGAAGTCTTCATCGAAAAATATGTTCTTTAAAATCATTTTATAGGTTTCTAAAAAAGGAAGGATTTGTTACTCAAAATCCTATTGAATCGATCGAATCCCCAAAAATTCCACAATCTCTACCCAAAACTATATCGATAAAAGAAGCCTTGAAACTTCTCGAAGCACCAAAGACTTCCAGAGATAAAACAATCTTATATCTTCTATATGGCACAGGAATGAGAGTATCAGAATTAGTTAATTTAAATAAAAACCATTTAGACCTATCTAATAGACTTATCAAGATAGTAAGAGGAAAAGGAAATAAGGATCGATTGATCCCACTACCTGATCAAATAATTCCCGTTATAAATGAGTATTTAGTCTCACGAAACGGAACAGAAGAAGAAACTGCTCTTATAACTAATCGCTCGGGTAAGCGTATGACCACTAGATCAGTACAACGAATCGTGAAAAAATACAAAGCACTTGCTGAGATCAACGACAAAAAATTAACCCCACATGTCCTTCGGCATGCCTTTGCGACTCATCTCTTATCTAATGCTGTTGATATCAGAGTTATCCAAGAATTATTGGGTCACTCATCCTTATCAACGACTCAATTATACACTCATGTTACACTCGATCATCTTCGAAAATCATATGATAAAGGTCATCCACTTTCGTCCCGAACTGATCATTCATCCTCAGTATTTGAAGGTTAAAGTATCAAAAATTTTATGGTCTGTTCTCAAATCTTAGTGGGATGGAGATCATCCTTGCTTAGGAATCTATTCACATCTTTATTTAGGAATTCCAAAAGCTACTTAGATCTAAAATTCTTGGAAAGCATCCAAACGGAACCATTAAGTCAAACTTGTTATGTAATATGGTATTATTTTGAAAAAAATAAAAAAATTCAATTAAAATACTTAAATGAACCATTTAGATATATTTTTCGCTTTGATAATAAGTATCACATCTCTGGAACAGACATCTGGAGAGCAGAAAATCAGATCAAATGGTTTAAAACTAATTTAGTTATCCAGTTTAATGATAAAAATCTTTGGGATGATATTCGAATAAAATTCACTAATTTTCGATCTTTAGAAACAAACAAAAAAACTGACATCTATAATACATATTTTACATACTGTCTCTCCAAGGATACGTTCAAAAAGTCAGTAAAAAGTTATAATTCGGTAGTTCAAATTCCTAATAAGATAATTTATTTACCCAAAAGATATCGGCATTTAAAAGGAGGAGTAGCTTATGGCTATTTGAAAGATAATGAAATCATCAGTTTTGCTGCTGCACCTCATATTTTAAATAAAAAGTCATTTTCCTATGCTATTATCAGAGGAATGGAAACTCGTTTAGTTGAAAGGCGTCAAGGCTTTGCATATGAAACAATATCTAAACTCTGTGAAGCCCTTTTCAACGAAGTTAATATTAATTCCATATTTCTTTGGGTTGAAGAAAATAATCTAGCTGCCATCTATCTATATGAAAAACTTGGATTCCTCAAAGATTCCGTAATATATGCTACATATTGTGATTTACATGCCTAGTTATTTTTCTCTTTTATTGACCAATTATTAGTACTTCATATGTCTGGTTTTTCTTACTTGTTAACGCATACTTATATGGAGTCCTTGAAACATTAATATTTTTCTTATAAGAACCTAGTACTTCAATCAATTCACGAATTGAGGGAATTCCAGGGTTTCTATAGGAAACTACGATGGTTATTTCTTGAAATTTATTAAATAGTCGGTCAAATACTAATAAAACATTCTTAGAATCATTCCAATTATTTTTTATTGGAATTAATCTTCGATGCCTCGATTGATAATCAATTAAACTTGGCCACTGTTCATAATGACATAATCCTTCCAAAAAATGATAATAAGAATGATAGTCAATTCCTACACCATTCTTTGAAATGTATGGTGGGTCGCAATAAATTAGATCAAATCCATCTGAAGTGGTATTAAAATCAAAAATATTGAAATTTAGAGCTTGGTTCTTTCTCCTGTTATCAAAGATTGATTCATTGCCTTGTTTTAATGCCTGAGTAAATAATTGCTGAATAGGAGTATCCCAGGTTCTTTTATTTCCAAATGAACGCCTTACTTCATTGAATCGAAGATTAAGATTTTTTCTATGGAAAAGATTAAATGGACGCTTTTGAAGACATGCCTGAAATAAGGCAAAATAGCATAAAGACTTTTCATAGACATTTTCTAAACGCATGATGTTTTGAACTACTATATCTAAGATTTTATTTTCTTCATCCGTATAATAAATACCCCTAAAAGTATTTTGAATGAAATCTTTGTAAAAAATATTAGGTTTAACTTGAAATAAATCATCGATTTTGTTTAGATTAAATCTCACGGATTTATTTTCAATAAGTGCTTTACCAATGTAAAAATTACTAACTAAATAATCATTGTAAATTACACGCTTTCCTAATGATTTAAAGAGGAAAGACATCACTCCTGTCCCTCCAAAAGCGTCTAATACGCTGTCAAATTTAATTTCTATGAAAAAAGGTTTTAACCAGGGCAATAATTTTAATTTACTACCCTGATATCTTGTAGAGGGGAATTTAATTTTTGCCAGGTTTTCACTTATATGATAATTAACCAATGATATAACCTTAAAAAGAATCTAAAGAGAAATTACTCTCTCCTTAAATCTAATGCCTAATTCACTTAATTCCTTCAAAATAGGTTCATATATGGATTTTTCAACAGGGATTAAAATTCCTCGAGCAGTAATTTGATTTTCTAGAATCATTCGTACTCCAATCGCAGCTGGAAGACCAACAGTTCGAGACATTGAGCTTGCTCCATTGGGTATACCGTAATCAATCATCGTGGACGTCAATTGCTCTTTTTTTTCATCAGCAAGCTGATATATGAATTGATGAACCATGACCAGCATATCCCTTTCTCCAAGAGCATATTGAAGGTTAGCTTCAAATTGAGCACAGAGAGTATCGAGAGGAGAAATCTTTTTCTTAGGAAGAGGAGTCTCTCCAAGCAAACCCATCCATTCAAATCGAACAATGATGTCATCATTTTCCTTGAGTGAAAATTTCTTCATTAAGTTATTTTTTGCATTCGAATCTTTTTTTGCTCCTAAAAGTTTATTTGTTAAATTTTTGTATGTAAAACCGTCTGGAAATTCCTCTTCCTCAAGTTTTAAGTACCCCACATCTGCAATTTTTTTCATGGTTCTACACCAGCCTGGATTTCGCAATGTGCCACGAATCATAGTTTGAGTTTCAGGAATTTGGTAAATATCAATATATGGTTCAATCGAATTTCTATTTGGATATCCTTCTAGCATCCCTAATTCTTTTTTATCACCAGGTCCTTTTTCTTTAACAGGATAGGGTGAATAATGATCAAAGAGCTCTTCACCAGGAATTTCTATAACTTTTCCATCTTTGAGATATTTAGCAGCATTTCTTCCTGCAAGAATGACTCCTCTTGGAGACCATGATAGTTTATAACCCCAGGGATTGGTATTAGCATCTGGAGCTGGTAATCCGCCAGTATAGCTTGTAAAAGAGAGTACTTTTCCGTTTCTTGCATGAATTGAATCAATTATTTTTTGTGCACTCATATGATCTATCCCAGGATCAACACCTATTTCATTTAAAATTGTAATATTTGCTTCTTCTACTTGTTGTTGTAGCTTTCTCATTTCAGGAGAAACATAACTAGTAGTAACCATATGCTTTTTGTGGCGAATACACTGCTTTGCTACATCTACATGATATATATAGGGGAGAAGACTAACAGCAATATCACAATTTTCCACTAGAGCTTCTAATTTTTCTGGAGTTTTATTAATATCAAACTCAATTGCAGTTCCTTTAGGATGATTCCCAATTAATTTCTGAGCTTTGCTTAAAGTGCGACTCGCTACCTTCACTTCAAAATTATGGTCAAGAAGGTAATTAATATGAGGGCCTGCGATCATTCCTGCTCCTAAAACTAATACTTTTTTCAATTTTATCACCAAAGACTCCTTTTATGTTAGATTATTCTATATAAAACGAATTTAATTCAATATTGTTTTTTTATATAGATTCTAGCAGAAAGTTTGATCTATCCTTATATGAGTTTTTTATAATTCAGATGAGATATACTGGTATAAATATTCGTATGAGGGGGTTAATTTACCTTGATGAGCAATTATAGCGCTCTTAATAACAGAAGGAAGGTCTAATTCTGAAAATGGTTTTTTATAATCTGCTTTCATGATATCAGGAATAAAGGGCATTAAAGTTTTACTAAAATTAGCTGATGACTCCTGTGGTAACTCACATGGCAAATTATCAATTGCCATTATCACAATACCTTCCCCTTCAACTCCTAATTTAACTTCAGAGGAAATAGGGTTGTAAACAAATACGGGATTGTCTGGTTCCGTGATCTGAACAGTTAGTTCAATAGCACCCTTGATATCACAAGAAATATCTCCAATCACTTGTAGATTTACTTTCTGTTTAGATTGAAAAAGTTCTTTTGCAAACTCCTTTGTAAATAAGCGGGGATATTTTTCTGACCAGTAGATTCCATTTATTAATATTGATAGATAATATAGATATTGTTCGAAGTTTCCCTCATATTTTTCCAATCCATACTTATAATAATCCTGAAGATTAAATTTTTCCTTTTTAGGTTTTACCATATGTTCCTCTTTAAATACGACTTTATAAACATGTTTTGAAGAAAATTCCTCTGTTTTAAAATGATAAAAATCAGAAATCTGGGTTGGATCAAGTTCAATGACTGGTAATAAGTTTAGAATTGATTGTGCTCCTTTAGAAACATTTCCATAGCCAGCAAAACCTACAATTAATGGAACTAATTCTTGAGGTAAACCATTCATTTTTATATCGTTTCCTACCTTTTTAATGGCATCTTGAAGCTCTTCTAAATTTTGATACTCATATGTATGTTTTAACTGGAGAAAAGGAGTGTTTAGATTCATTTTTGCCCTAATTCTTCTCCCAAACGCCCATAAAGTTTGACTCATACCTGCCATTCCTGCATAATTTCCAAAAAATATCAATCGTATACCTTTTTCAGTTACAATTTTCTCATAATCAATTAAAGTTGCATTTAGATCCAATAAACGCTTTAACATAGGCATATTATGACGTTGCCCTTTTATAGTGTGACTAAAAAAAAGATATACTTTTTCTGGCTCAATAACTTTGATAGGTACTTCTTTTATCGCAAATATTATATTTGAATCTTTTAAATCTGATTTAACTTCTGCTCCGACGTCCTGATAAGATTGATTTGAATAAGTTCTAATTGCGGATGATTGAACAACAACGGAAAATTTGTGTTCATCAATTAATCTTTTTACATCATCTGGAGTTAATGGCGCTCTAGTTTCCCATTTATTTTTATCTTCCAATCGTATTCCAATCTTATTAGTCATATTATTCACCAAATTATTATAAAGAAGTTCAGATTCAAATAATTTTTTTTAAGATAATTTGCTTTTTGAAGCCTTAAGTCTTTTAATTATTAAAAAGACTTTGCCTGGAATTTACATCAATTAAAAAAATGAGGAAGGGAATTAATGAAAAAAGAAAGAAATTTTCAAAAAACAATTAGGTGATTATTAGAAAGCTACTAATAATCCTCTTCTCTCGATTCAGTTTCTTTCCTAGGATGAGGTCGAAATTTTCTTCTTCTAGTAATTTTATGTTCTTGTTCTGATAGATCATTGTCCATATTAACATTTTCAAGAGCTATGGACTCATTCGCATCTTCAAGGGTTCCCCACTTTCCTAATGCAAGCCTCATATGATTTTGAAAAACATTGACATAACAGGATTTCGCTATATAGGTTTCTCCTTCTGATACTCTATCAATTGTTTCGTCCCACAATGAACAGGTTATTATCCCGGTTTCATCCCCAATCTTTACATCAGCTAAGACATGTTCCTCATTAGTTTTTTTGCTCAAAATAGTTCGGGGTTCCCCTTTATCTAAAACGACAAATTTTACTTGAATACGACGGGCAAAAGGAGTTAATTCTGAGATGGTTAACTGAGTTAATTCTTCCTCAGACTCCTCTTTTTTTCCTATCTCTTGAGATTCTTCAAATTCATTCATTTTTATCACATTATTGTTGTTTTCGGACAACGATGATCTAGGCCCTATTTAGGTATCACAAAAATACAGAAAAGAGAGGCTATACTAGAAGTATTTTTCTCAAGCTGTTAGTTGTGAATATATTGGTCTAGAATCAAATATCGTTCTTAAATCATCCGTTGAAAAGACTAATAAATTTATTTTGTTTTTGATTCTTTTAATTGCAATTTTTATTATGAAAAATAAAGGTGAGAGAATTCATATAACCAAAAATTCATTATATAGAAACAAATTAATAATAAAATCATTCCAACAAAGCATAATTGATTTGAATTAGCTATAAAAATTATTTACAATTAAAATTTTAATATCGGAGAACTTTAAAATGGAGCGTCAACAAGATAGATATACATTAGTTAAAGTAGCAGAATTGTTGAAATCTAGACATTTGGATCCTCAAAAAGAATACGAATTGGTGAAAAATAAGGGATTAATTCAACGAACTCTTGCTAAAATTAGAGGAAAAACTGTAAGTGAAACTGAGGTTAATAAGACCATAAAATGGCTTGAAAAAGTATCAAAATATGTCCCTATTGCTTCTGATAAAGAATTAGAAGAATTAGTTAAAATTATGATCCTTTTAAGTGATGAACGAGCTAAACTTAATGAGCTATATGATGTACCTGGACTCAAACTAATGAACCGTGTTCGGGAAGGAATGATTCGGTATATGGTAGTCTTAAGTGAGCTCCGAGCACGTCGTGAAGAATACCTAGAATATTGGTTTACTGATGAATATTGGCTATCTGAATGGAGTAGGATTCTGCTTGATCTAAAACCTGAAGATAATATGGTTAAATATGGCTTTGAAGATGTTAAAGCAAAAGATTTTCTATTTTTATTAGAGTTAGAGCTAGCTGCAGCGGATGACGCGTCAAAGTTAGATAAACCAATGGTTCGATTGCAACCTATAGAAAACAAAGATTCGTTTTTAATTATACCAACAGAAGCTGCGGCCAATGAATATAAAATACAAGTAGATAGGATATTAGATAATCAGGAAACATTTACAGAGTGGGTGAAAGGTACTCTAATTTCGTTGAGACTTCCAAAGTAGAGTGATTTAAAAATAGAGGTTAAGCTATTGAATGATGATCGACGTTTATGGAAAATAGTCCTAGCTGGAGATGGAGCTGTTGGAAAAACATCTTTGAGAAAACGATATTTAGGTGAAGGTTTTGATACTGATTATCTAAGTACAATGGGAGCTGATTTTGCCCTTTATGATACCGAAATAAAAAATACGCAGATAAGATGGCAAATTTGGGATTTAGCTGGACAGCCAGTCTTCAAGGATGTCGTTAAAGCTTATTACACAAAAATATTTGGGGGTGTACTTGTCTATGATGTCACTCGCCGTCAAACCTTTACAAATATTGAGAAATGGTTAAATGATTTAAGACAAAATTCTGGGCGTGAACCAAATGTTCCAGTTGTTTTACTTGCTAATAAAATCGATTTACGTGACGAAGGGGCTGAAGCTGTTACAACTGATGAGGGAAGGCAATTAGCAGGAAAATTTGGTCTTTACTTTATAGAAACAAGTGCTAAAACCGGTACAGGTGTAAAAGGAGCTTTTAATCATCTTGGAAAAGAAATCCTAAGCTATACATCGAAATAAGCTTCATTCACATCTATTTTTCAATTGTCTCTAAATCTAATTGTATCGCTTATCTATTAGAATCGTTATTTTAATTGTTTTATATGAGATCAATTTTACTTGGCTTATGTATTAAATAAATATCCAGATTTTTAACATTTAGTTATTCAAATTTAATTACTCAAAGCAAACAATATATATAGAACATATCATGAATGAAATAAGCACGGAAAATGATCGTGAATTTGAATGGATGATTTTGATACCTTTGATGGTCAAATAATTTATTATAAAAGTTCTGAAGACATGTCTGAAATAAAAAGTAATTCAGTAGATACAATAATTACCTCACCTCCCTATAACCGTTCTAAACATTATTCTAATGATCATGGGATCGCATATAATGATAATAAACCTGAAAAGTCTTATTTCTCCTTCTTATCAAAAGTCTGGTCTGAATGTTATAGAGTCCTTAGTCCTAAAGGTATATTTTTCCTAAATATTGGAGATTCAGCAAAGGATCAAGGAATGAGTGAAAAAGTTGTTAATTTAGCAGTAAATGAAGGCTTTATTCGCTTACAGAATATTATATGGATTAAATCATTGTTGGGAAAAGGACATTATACTCCAACAGGAGGTATTCGTCGTTTAAATAACCTCTGGGAAAATATTTTTGTCTTAGTTAAAGATAAAAAAGATTATTATATCAACCCTCTTAATATTGGAATCCCATATGCTGATAAAACCAATATTGGACGCTATAGTAAGGAAGATTTAAGAGATGCAGGGAATATTTGGTTTATTCCTTATCAAAAAACTACTGGAGCAACTATTAAAAAAGGCCATGAAGCTCCCTTTCCGATTGAACTCCCTTATCGCTGTATTAAACTAACTGAAGCTGAAATTATTCTTGATCCCTTTGTAGGTACAGGAAGTACTTTAGCAGCTTCTCATTTTTTAAATAAAAAGGGAATTGGGTACGAAAAATACCCAAGAAAAGATATTATTCAGAATCGAATCTTAAAAGAACAATTTAAGCCCGAACCTCCAATTTTAATCCCTCATTTAGTTCTCACTATTAAATTTCTTTTAAATGTGATTAAAGATTACTCACAACTGGAACCTACAAGGTTTTTTCAATTTCTATCTACAAAAAAAGATAAAGAACAAACTAAAATCGCAGGAGAAGTCTTAAAAAATTTGAACCTCAGTTGGAGTCAGCTTGAGGAGTTTTTAAATCTAAAAAAAGAAAGGAATAAAAAAATTTCACACATTCCTCTTTCAAAATTGTTAAATGAAAAAAATATCTAACTAGCTAGGTAATTACCTCATTCATCTCAACTGATCCCATTTTGGGTTCAAATTTAATGAAGTTGAAGTTATAAGGGGGAGAGTAATTAGTAATATACAGGCTTTAAAGAGATATATAGAATAAAAAATGATTGAATACTTTTTTTATTTTGAATACGAAGATTTAAACTTGTTAAGTTGATAGCCTAAATATCCCTATTTTAGTTTTTATGTTTAATTATACTTTAATCTAACTGAATACTTTAATTATATCTTCAGGGAATTTCATCTGTAAATAAGATTTAATTTCCGCTTCATCTATTAATTCCACTCCAGATCCGAATGACACGTTTGGTTCTGGCATTCTCATCCTAGTCCAGAGAACGAGATCCTTACCAATTTCTGAACTCCTTCGAATACTGTCAGTTTCATTAACAATTAATATCACAGAAAAGTCAGTATCCTCTACACGAACTAATTTATAGTTTTCTGAGACTTCAATCTCTCCTACTCTTTTCATAATTATTTCTCTAACACCTACACCTAAGGAGGCTTGTGCAAAAGTATTCACTGCAGAGAACATACTTGTGAGCATAGAGGGATCATATGCCCCTTCAACGGATTCAAAAGCCGAACTGCCTACTAAAAGTCCTGATTCAGTTTGATAAATACATACATTATAAATATTGATAGAAGGTAGGATAATTTCTCCCGTAAGGGTCTCAATTAACCAATCAAACGCTTGATAGAAATTCGCTCCAGTTTTAGCAGAAATATGAAATATATTTACAGCTTTAAACTTACCTTTTTGCTGTATTTCATATAGATCAAAATTTTTTAAAAGCAAAACATAAGGATCTACCCCTGAAATATCAGCTTTGCTTGCAATTAGAAGAAGAACTCCATTTGGAGGGATATGAGGTAAAGCGCGATAAAGTGCTTCTCGTGATTCTTGAAATTCATTAGGAGTAGAGCAATCAACTACAAATACAACTGCAGTTGATAATTTTAGGTAGTCTTCCCATAAATCCTGAAAAGTTGTTTGTCCACCTAAATCAAATGCAGAAAATTTAATATCCCGATATTCAAAAGATTCGACATTTAGTCCCATTGTTCTTAAAGTATTTGGGTAAAATTCTCCAGTTCGTAACCTCTGTAATATAGTTGTCTTTCCTGCCCGTGCTAAACCAATAAAGGTGATAAGTTCCTGTCTAGTAACAGATTTACTCATCTTTTTGCTCGTATGACGGCCAAAGAGACGTTTTAATATTGACATGGATATTAATCTTCTATTATTGGATAATAGATAAAAAAAGGCTCTTATGATTTATTTAAACGAGTGATTCATGACAACCATTTTATAAGAACCTATCTAGTTAAAAACCTCGGTCAAATGAATTCAATTTAATATCATAAAATACTCATTAGAACAGTCATGAGAAAACTCTCATAGAGAACAATTATTAATTTATTTTAAAGCAGGTTACAACTGCAAAAATACCCCATTCGGGGGTAAAAGATTATTTCTTCAGATCCAAAAGTGAAAATTCATGTTAAAAATAGAAAATCTATCAGTAGAAGTACGTAACGAACCTGGAAATGTAATTTTAAAGAATCTAAATCTTAATATCCCCAATGGAGAAATTCATGTCTTGTTTGGACCCAATGGTTCAGGTAAAAGTACATTACTCCAAACTATAATGGGTTTTCCTCAATATAAGATTATGGAGGGAAAACTTGAATTTAAGGGAGAGGATATAACTCATAAATCTATTACTGAAAGAGCTAAGCTTGGAATCGGTATTTCCATGCAACGTCCACCTAATATTCCAGGATTAAAATTGCAGCGAGTCGCAGAATTTCTTGTCACCCAAAATAATGAAACAACAGCTGAAATTGGTCGAATTGCGAAACAAATGGATTTAAGAAATTTTTTAAGTCGAGATTTGAATGTACACTTCTCTGGAGGAGAAATTAAACGGAGTGAATTACTTCAACTACTACTTCAAAATCCATCATTTATTCTTCTTGATGAACCTGAATCTGGTGTTGATATTCAAGCAATGAAACTAATAGGTGAAATGACCAATGAATTACTAGGTACTTCTCCTCGTAAACATAATCAGCCTTGGCCTAAAAACAAATCAGGGTTAGTAATCACACATACTGGCCACATTTTAGACTATATTCATGTAGATAAAGGACACGTGATGTGTCATGGTCATATTGGTTGTACTGGAGCCCCTTCTAGATTGTTAAACGATATTAGAACTTTAGGGTATCCTGAATGTGTTCGATGCCATGCTGATCCATTCAAAGATGTCAAAATAACCACAATTCAGTGAGGATTTCATATGCCAGATACTTTTCATAAAAAATTGCTAAAAGAGACAGCACAGCAAACTAGGAAGAAAAAAGCAGTCTATGGTGAAGACGTCAATATAATGGACTTTAAACTCCCATTAAAGAATCAGCATGCTAAAATTATTAACCCTTCTGAACTGAATAATGCCAAAGAAATTAGTTTTTTAAGAAAAGCAGGATTTTCGGATAATGATTCTCGAACTTCAGGAAGTTATTTGCAGTATGATTTTGATACGATATGCCATAATTCTCGAACCACTGGTGTTGAAGTTTTACCCATTGATGAAGCCTGGGAAAAGCATGGAGACTGGCTAGGTGATTACTGGTGGAAAAATGTATCAATTGAAACAGATAAATATACTGCAGAGGTTGAATTAAACTCCACACGAGGTTATTTTATTCATGTAAAAGCTGGTACGAAAGTTATATATCCCTTACAAAGCTGTTTATTTATTTCAAGGAACTTTGGATCTCAAAATGTCCATAATATCGTTATAGTTGAAGAAAAAGCCGATATTCATATTATTACTGGATGCACAACTTCTGTAAAAGCAGGATTACATATTGGGGTTTCTGAATTTTATGTCCAAGAACGTGCAAACCTAACATTTACAATGATCCATAATTGGGAGGAGGGGTTTTACGTTAGACCCCGGTCGGTGACAACAGTAAAGGAAGGAGGAACATTTACTAATAATTACATAGTCTTAGACCCTGTAAAATCTCTTCAGCTCTTTCCAACAACCATCCTTGACACAGATGCTTCAGCGAGGTATAACAGTATCCTATTTGGCCATCCACATTCCCATCTTGATGTTGGAGGAAAAGTAGTTCTACAGGGAAGTAGAGCGCGTGCAGAAGTAATGTCACGAGCGGTTTCTGCTGGAGGTTCAATTATTGCGAGAGGTATATTGGAAGGAAAAGGCTCGAATATAAAAGCACACCTATCTTGTGATGGATTGATACTGAAAGAAAACGGACAAATATATGCAATTCCTGAACTTATTGCTAATCGACCAGATGTAGAAATGTCACATGAAGCAAGTATAGGAAGGATAGGCGAAGATCAATTGAATTATCTTCAAGCGAGAGGTATGACCGAAGAAGAAGCTACAGATATGATTGTTCGAGGTTTCTTATCAGTGGATATCGAAGGCCTTCGCCCAGAAATTGCAGCTGAATTGGATAAGATTATAGATATGCCAAAAGGGTTCTAGCGGGCATTCATTCGTTTAAACCACTTTTTATTTTGTTTATAGAGCATCTGAAACTTCTTAAATAGAGTATCATAGAGCTGACGATTATTAGGGTTTGGAAGAAACTCTTTATCATAATGACAACATTCTTTGATCTTATCAATGGAGGAGACTTCTCCAATTGCTATTTTAGCTAACATAGCTGCACCTAATGCACCTGCTTCTTGGGGATTCTCGACCCGTTTTATCTTTCGGTCTAATACATCCGCATAAATCTGGCACCAGACCTCACTTTTAGCACCACCACCTATTATGGCTAGGGTATCTACACTGGAGTAAAGGTTTTCCACAGTTTGTAAGGCCCATTTTGCATTCAAAGCTACACCTTCGAATACAGCTCGTAATAGATGTCGTCTATCGTGATCGAGAGAGAGATTAATCAACCCCCCGCGTACATGATCATCATCTAAAGGACATCTTTCTCCGAATAACCAGGGCATAAACATCAAATACGTCCCTCCTTTTCCTTTAGCCCCAGGTTCGCAATCGGCCACTAAAGAATCAAAAATTTCATAAATTTCTTTCTTTTCTTTTTCTTTTAACATCTCTTTTGAGTAGAGAATATTGTTTTTTGCCCATTCTAATGCTGCTCCAGCAATTTCCTGGTGCCCCGTGACAAGATAATAGTGATCAGGAAATGCAGACCCCGCACATCCTGTATAATGTGAAATATCTACCTTTCTCTCAGTAACATGTCCAGCGACCCATCCAGATGTTCCTATTTGGCAATGAAGTTCTCCATTGAAAATAGCACCCGATCCAATAGCCGCAGTAGTCATATCACCTGCTCCACATACTACTGGAATATCTGAATGTAAATTAAGCTCCTTTGCAGCCTCTGCGGTAAGATTTCCCATGATTTCTGTTGGATTTCGTAGTTCAGGAAGTTTCTTCATATCAATTTTAAACATATTACAAAGTGTTTTGGACCATATATTTATTGGTTTGTTGTCTTTTTTTCGAGTATCCATTAACCACCAGATATGAGCAAGATCAGTTGATGTTGCCATTATCCCTGTAAGTTTATAAATTATAAAATCCTTTACATCGAGAAATTTATAGGTTTTACCGTATATTTCAGGATGATGCTTTTTTAACCAGATTATTTTGGGAATTTGATCCTTTCCTGTAAGCCCAGGTGCTCCTCCTGTTATCCGTAAGAATCTTAGAAACAAACGATATGGATTATAACCCATAACTCTTGGCCATGGCCATACTTTCTTTAAAACCTCTGCTCCTCTTGCGTCAAGCCAAATCATGCAGTTCATGAGAGGTTTACCATCTTTATCTACTGGCAACAACCCTTGCATTTGAGAACTAAAAGTTAATGCAGAAATTTCACTTGGATCTGTCTGAGTTTTTGCTAGAAGTCTTCGTGTCGTAGAGACAAGGGTGGTCCACCAATCGTTTGGTTGATGTTCAGCATAACCCTGTTTAGGAAATAAGGTTGTATATTGTTCAACTTCGGAATCAATAAATTTGATCTCATTCGAAATTAATACTGCTTTTGTAGCAGTAGTTCCCAAATCATAAGCTAAGAATTTCTTTCCTGACATTTCAATTCTCACTTCTCATAAATAATCAATGGCTTCTTCAAGGGCTGATTCAAACACATCAACAATTAAATCAGAGTCTTCTCGAGTAATGATGAGTGGTGGTTTGATTTTAACTACATTACGGAACAATTTTCCAGAATCAGTTGAAATGGGAGCCATGTGTCCGAAAATTACCCCTTGAGATGTAGCCTCCTCAACAAGATCTGCTGCTAGAGTATTTGCTGGTTCTTTTGTTTCAGGGTCCAGTACTAACTCAACACCAATCATCAAACCTGGACATCGCACTTCAGCTATATAGGAAAATTTTTGTTGTAATTTCTGGATTTGAGATGTAATATATTCTCCTTCTTTACGTGTATTTTCTAATAATCTTGCCTTTTCCACATAATTCATGAACACCAAGCCTGAAACAAACATTAATGGATTTCCTCCAAATGTGGAATGTTCTTCTGCAGAATTAAATCCTATTAGATCTTCACGAGCTAAAGTACAACCACAAGGAAGAGATCCCCCAATAGCCTTAGTCAAACACGTCATATCAGGTGTCACCCCATCATAATATTCTGACGAGAACCAATGACCAATACGAGTAAACAATTGACTTTCATCCCAAATCAAAAATATATTATTTTTCTCTGTCCATTTCCTAAGCTCTTTTAAATAGCGTTTGGGGGCTGGAATATGTCCTCCTGGACCTTGAATGGGTTCCATAAGTATCCCACAGACTTTATCAACAGATCCATATTCTATTTGATGTTTGGCTAGTTCTAGACATTCTAAATGACAGGTTTTTTCACTTTCTTGTCCTACTGGACATCTATAACAATAAGGAAAAGGGATTTTGGACACACGATCAAGACCCCAAGGTCGAAAGCGAGTAACTCCTGCGAATCGTGTTGATAACGTCATTGTTGCTAATGTACTTCCGTGGTACCCCCGTGTATAGCAGTAAAATTGCTGTGAATCAGGTTTATTTATCATTGCTAGCCGTAATGCAGCTTCTATAGCTGCACTTCCTCCCATTGCATTAACAGCTATTTTTTTAAGGTTCCTGGGAGCAATCTCAGCAAGACGATGTATAAATTTAACCCGAGGTATTGTTGGAAAACCATATCGAACATGACTTAAGCGTTCTAACTGTTGACTAACCCCATAAGCAACGTCTGGATTTGAAAAACCAATATTAGCAGTCCATGCTTGGCTTGTACAATCTAAATATTCCTTTCCATTCTTAAAGTCCTTTAAATATGCACCATCACCAGATATCCATAGTTGGTCGTAGAAGGGAACAAGTGATTTCTGATGGACACTTTTAATCTCATCTTCAGTAATTTCAGTAATCCAAGATAATATCTCTTCATCAGTAAACAAACGACTTTGCTTATGACTCATGTTTATCATCCCTTGAATGATCTTTAATCATGGCATTTAGTAGAGTAAATCGAATTTAAGAATGTTCTGCTTCATTGATCTTTGAATTTTACATAAATCCTTGTGAATAAAGGTTGAAAATAAATGAAAAGAGTCCTTTGTGGTTTGTGTAACCTTTTAATATCCTAATAACAAAAAAATAAAGTAAAGTATTCAATAATGAATAAAAAAGAAAGTGGTAAGAGAGAAAAAATATACTTTTTATTCACGAATTCTTTCTTTCATAGTAAAGGGAATATCACCATATTCTTCAGTCAGTAATTTAGTAAATCGAATACTATATTTCTCAACTGGCAGTTGTTCATTTCTTTCGAAGATAAGTGTAGCAACAGATTTGACTGAGAATTTAGCAGGTTTAGACTCGCTAATTTCGTTATTTTTTATTTTATGCCCATCAATATCTATTAAAAAGTCTTTATACTTCTCTTTTTCAATTGTCTCTCCAGAAATTTCAACTTTGATAGGGTCGATAATGGTAGCATCACTTATTGAATTTTTCATTTGCATACTAAAGCCATTTTTAGTATTGACCAATGATTTCTTTACAAAAAGGGTTCGTAATAAATCCTCATTTACCATTTTTGATTCACCAAGTATGAAGTTATTCTTTAGTGCTTATTTTTCGAAATTAATTTGAAGTATTTTAATTCATAAGCTTTATTCAGAATTTCCAGTGCATCCTCATATGAAGCTCTAACTGGTATTAATGAATCAAATTTTTTTTCCTGATGAAATTGAAAGATATCATTAACTGTCTTTATTGAGGTACCTTGGGGAATAATTCAAATATAGCACCAATAGTAATATTCGTTTCAGCGAAAGCACTGATAATATATTTTATTAAACCAGCTTTCTAGACTCCAAGATCAGCAATGATTAGAGGATAATGTGGCCCTTCTAATAAACTTAGTTCAGGAGGAATATTTTCAAGAGGTTTATAGTCTAAGATAATGCTTATTAGCATATAAAAATATTCAGGGAGATTCATCTTGAATCAATCTGAGACTCAAAAATCAATCTCCTTACCTTCATACAGGTAATTAAATATTTTTACATAATCTTCATATTCCACTGGTCTTGGATTAGATAGCGTTCCTGAATCATTCAATGCAAAATCTATGACATCCTCGATCCTGTCATTAAAAGTGTTTTCATTTATTTTCATGTCTCTTAAGGAGAGAGGTAGCTTAAGTTTAAGAAGTAGTTCCTTCATTGCTATAATTAATTTATCAGTCAATTCCTGATTTGAAGAACCTTCTAATGATGCAGCACGCGCTAAATCAGCAATACGATCAACTGCAGTTTGACGATTATATATTAGTGAATACCATGTAGTTATTCCAATACACTGTGAATGAGGAATTTTGAATCCTGCACCAATACTATGGCCGATAGAGTGACCAAGAATGATCTGTGAATTCCCAAATCCCCAACCCGCCATTGTGGCTGCATTATGGAGTTTTTCACGAATACTATAATCAACTTCCCCTTCCTTCGCCTGTTCGAAAGCTTTTGGGAGATTTTGCCATATAAGTTTAAACGCATGAAGTAATAATGCATCGGAAAAATCATTCTGCCAAGTGCTAAGATAGCCTTCAATGGCATGACTTAGTGCATCTAAACCAGTTCCAGCGATGAGGTGACCAGGCATGGTTCTGGTAAAAACTGGATCCAAAATAGTAATATCAGCAACAAGTTCCCGATTTCCAAAGGATGCTTTTCGATCTACTTCACCTGTATTATCAGTTAAAACTGTTGCCCAAGTAACATCTGAACCAGTTCCAGAGGTAGTTGGGATATTGATTAAAATACAGTTTGTCTTTTCCCTAAGATTTAACACAGCAAATGGATTAAGCCCCTCAATAGCATCCATACCATCTGAAGGACTAGCCCAGATAGGCCACATACCTTTGGCAGTATCCATAACACTACCTCCTCCTAAAGCAATAATTACATCAGGTTTAATCATAGAAAGTAGTTGAGCGCCTTTTTGCACCATCTCAAGGGTTGGTTCTCCCAAGACTTGATCAAAAACTGTTATTTGCGCGTTTATCAATTGAAGTTGTTTTTCAATTAAAGGTAGATGGAATTTTTTCATCAGTGGATCTGTAATAATAAATGCATGTCTAAATGATTGTTCAGAAAGATATTCTATAGCATCCTCACCAAATATCACTTTCCTAGGTGATGTAAAATCCCACATACTGTGTCCTCCTTACTTAAATCTATGATTAAATATATTTAACGTTTTCAACCATTGTCGTGCATTTTACTAGTTCCTGTGCAGCCTTTAGTGCTCTCATTAACTTTGCCATAGCCCTAGCTGAGCATTTAACATCGAATTTTCGCTGCATGATTCCTTTCAATGGGCCTATTTCACCCGCAAAAAGCTTTAACCAATTACCGTATTTACCTGCATATATATATTCCACATTTTCAGGAGCAGCTTTATCTGCGGTAATTAAATATGCGTTTCTACATTTTCCATGCCATAAATCCATATACATCTGAGACTTTTCCTTTAATTCTCCTGTACCATCTGGAATAACTTCAAATATAAAATCCCCTTCCCAATCTTTAGCAGCTGCTTCATACGCTTCACTCTCATTAATTTTTGCCATCAATTCGGAAACATATTTCTCAGAGGGAAAATGTATCACATTCTTATCATTACTCATAATTTTATTCTCCATTATGTTTTTAAAATACCAATTAAGCTTCTCAGAATTTTTATTTTTTTGATTTAAAATTTTTCATAAGAGAAATCGCTGAACAAAATATATATTTACTTTTCCTTTAAATTGTTACTTCCACCACATTTAGAGAAACTTAATTAAATTCAAAAGATATATAACTAGATTTACCAAAATTCAAGATAATGAATAAAAATGCTTTTTTGGAAGAATATCTAACTATTTAAGGAGATTTTAATTGAACGATAAAAAACACAGCTAATGATCTATAACAGGTGTAAAAATCATGTTTGGATATATGGGAAAAATTTTACGAGTTAATTTGACAACAGGAACAATCTCAGAGGAAATTCCTGATGAAAACGATTTAAGGATGTATTTAGGAGGAGCGGGGTTAGCTACTAAATTTCTTTTTGATGAGGTTCCGAAGGGTAGTAATCCATTGGGGCCAGAAAACAAATTAATATTTATGACTGGGCCAATGACAGGAACATCTTCACCAAGTACTGGTCGGTTTTCTGTTGTTTCTAAATCACCTTTAACAGGATTTTGGGGTCAAGCTAATTCTGGAGGTTTCTGGGGAAGAGATTTGAAAAGATCAGGGTTTGACGGAATAATTTTCGAAGGAATCTCTGAAAAACCTGTTTACCTAGTGACAGACAACGGAAAAACAGAATTACGAGATGCTTCTGATCTTTGGGGAAAAAATACTTCTGAAACAACTAGAATAATTAAAGAAAGCTTAGGAGAAGACTTCAATGTCGCTTGTATTGGAATAGCTGGAGAGAATTTAGTAAAATATGCTGCTATTATGAATGATGCAGATAAACCCTATTGGGGAAGAGCAGCAGGTCGGTGCGGAATGGGTACAGTCATGGGATCAAAAAATCTGAAAGCTATTGCGTCAAGAGGAAAAATGAAGATAGAAATAGCAAACAGAGATGAATATCGAGAAAAAGCAAAGGACAGATATGATTGGGTGAATCAAAGTCTCTTAAAAGTTACCCTTGAAGTCTTTGGTACTGCAGCTATTTTAGACATGGTCAATCAAAGAGGAGGTCTTCCTTCTAGGAATTGGCAAACAGGGTATGTAGAAGAGTATGAAAAAATAAATGGAGAAGCAATTAATAATACAATTTTAGTAGGTGAAAAAGCCTGTTTTGCTTGTCCTATCGCTTGTGGGAGAGTCTCGGACATTAAAGAAGGAAAATATCAATCTAGTGGAGAGGGACCAGAATATGAATCAATAGGTTCCTTTGGAAGTATGTGTGATATTTATGATTTAAATGCGATAGCTAAAGCTCATTTCTTATGTAATGAATATGGGTTAGATACGATTTCAACAGGAGCAACAATAGCATTTACCATGGAAGCAGTTGAAAAAGGAATGATGAGTAAAACAAATGGGTTGGATATAGCATTTGGAAATGCTGATGTAATGATTGAGTTAATCCATAAAATTGCCAAGCGAGAAGGTATAGGCGACTTTTTAGCGGAGGGATCCAGAATTATGTCACAAAAGCTAGGACAAGGAAGTGAGCGATTTGCCATGGCAGTAAAGGGATTAGAACTACCCGCATATGACTCAAGAGCTGCCAAAATAACTGGATTAGCTTATGCGACCGCCAATCGAGGGGGTGATCATATTACTGCCTATATTGAAGGCCCTGCTTTTATGAGCATGCCCTTCTTAATTGTTAATGAAGGCGAAGTCAATGAAGATGGACTTACTGAAATCCCAGAAGAATCACGGGTTGTCAAAGACTATGAAGATGCATTTGGGGTTTTTGACGCACTTTCAGGGTGCAAATTCATGGGAATGGTGTTAACAGGAGAAGATTGGGCTGATCTGATTCAAAGTCTTCTCGGATATGATTTTACAGAACAAGATTTCAGACGGACTGGTGAGAGAATTTACAACTTAGAAAGAGCTTTTAATATCAGAGAAGGATTGACTAGAGCTGATGATACACTTCCAAAGCGATTGTTAGAAGACCCACTTCCAGATGGCCCTGCCCAAGGACAAGTGGTCAATTTAGATCCACTCTTAAATGCTTATTATCAATATCGTGGATGGGATAATAATGGTAAACCGACTCCGGAGAAACTTACTGAACTTGGATTGGATTGGATCATAAACAATATCTGAGGACAATAGTATTTACTCATAGGATGTGTGAGATTAATGACTATATATTCAGAAAAACCATGGCTGAAGAGTTATTTCGTTGGTCCCATGAAATTACCCCATACTATGGCACCTTACCCTGAAATATCTGTTTATCATTTTCTTCAAGAGGCAGCTTTAAACTACCCCGACAATATTGCTTGCGAGTACTTAGATCAAAAGATTACATATTCAGAATTAAAACTCAAAGTTGATAAATTAGCAACAGCACTCACACATTTGGGTGTAAAGAAGAGTGATACAATAGCTACAATCTTACCAACATGCCCTGAATTCATTATAATTGATTATGCAATAATGTGTATAGGTGCCATTCATGTTCCACTCTCTATTCTCCATAAAGCTCCAGACTTACTTTATGAGATCAATGAATCTGGTGTAAAGACAATTTTTTGTTCAGATAGACGTTTGGAACGGATTCAAGAGATAAAAGATCAGATAGTTCTTAATAACTTAATTTATGTTTCCGTTCCGTTATTTCCTGATTATACTCTTCCAGAAATGAAGGAAATTCCTAATGCTATCGAGTTAAATGAACTGATCAGTAGATTTGAACCAAATCCTCCAGAAGTTAAAATTAATCCAAAAGAAGATATAGCTCTCGTACCCTTTACTGGAGGAACTACTGGAACCCCTAAAGGTACGATGTTGACCCATTTTAACATCACATCGAATGTTATTCAATCATTACAATGGTTTTTACACCCCCTAGAACGAGGAGTTAAAGGAAAATCAGCAACATTAATTTGTGTTCCTCTATTTCACCAATATGGACACTGGGCAGTTCATGCTTCGATTTCTTGGGGTTTAAGGATGATCTTAGTTGATGCACGAGATCTTGATCGCATTCACCAGATCATTTCAAAAACTCGTCCTTTTTCAGTTTATGGCGTTCCAACTCATTATATGGAATTATTGAAATATGACATTAAAAAAATGCCAATAATGTATATCTCTGGCGCTGCAGCTTTACCACCAGATGTAGCTGAGAAATTTGAGAAGAAAATTGGAGTTCCTATGACTGAAGGATACGGAATGACGGAAACTAGTCCTTTGACGCATATTAATTTGTCTGCTATCTCGAAAGTAACTCGATTTATGACTAAGGTGAAACGAGGTGTAGGAGTTCCTGTACCAGACACTGAAGTCAAATTAGTTGATCCAGATACAGGGCATATTGTTGATATTGGGAAATCTGGAGAAATTTGGGTGAAAGGTCCCCAAGTAATGCTTGGTTATTGGCCAGAAAAAGGAAAAGGCTTGCAAAAGGACGAGTGGCTTGCCACGGGAGATATAGGTCAAATGGATGAAGATGGTTATTTCCAAATTGTCGATAGAATTAAACAAATGATCAATGTGAGTGGTATGAAAGTTTATTCACGAATTATTGATGACTTTTTGCATACTCACCCTGCTGTTCGAATGGCTGGAGTAATTGGCATTCCTGATCCAAATCGTTCTGGAAGTGAAAGAGTAAAAGCTTTTATTGTTCTAAGAGACGAATTTAAAGAAACTATTACTTCAGATGACATCATTCAATTCTGTCAAGAAAATTTACCTCCCTATGCAGTCCCCATACAGATTGAAATCCGAGATTTTTTGCCTCTTACGCGGGTTATGAAGATAAATAAAAAGAAACTTAAAGAAGAAGAATTAAGATCTTGACTATTTAACCTTTTGAAGACGAGGGTTTACATCTGAATACCAGAACTGATGATAACAACTCACTTCGAGTAATTGCAAGACTTTTCGGATCCTTTAAGCAAATTAGTAAGGAAAGAGATGTTGAGATAATACTAAATAAAGAATCTACCATTTCTGATGTTCTCGCTAGCTTAATTTTATTGTATAATCCTTTAAAGAACATTTTATTTGATGAAACAGATCAGTTGCACAAATGGATAATAATTTTACGAAATGGTCGAAATATTAATGTTTATAATGGTTTAGATACAAAATTAACAGATGGAGATGTAATTGCAATATTTCCTCCAGTTGCAGGAGGATCATATAGTTTAAGATAGAAAAGGGGGTTAAAATCGTGTGTCTGAAATACCCCATTTCACCATTGCTTTTGCTAGTTCTGGATACTCATCCTCATGATCTTCAACATAATCTTCAAAATCTTCACTGGCAGTTGTCAAATCCTTCATACCAATATCAATTGCTTGTCTGAATGCTCGTGCTCCAGAAATTGGTCCATCTGGATGAGCATGAATACCTCCTCCAGATCCAATCATGATATCATTCCCCAGATCTTGCATAACGCGTAGAACCATTCCTGGTGTAATACCCCCTGAAGGCATGGGTAACGTAGGTTTAAGGGTATGCATTCGATAACGAAGAGCTCTGGCTATGGATTGGTATTTTTCTTTAAGAAATGGTGCTTTCCCATATGGAGCAGGATAAACAACTATATCAGCTCCCGCAAGTCTAGCAAGCTTTCCCATTGTTAAAAAGGAGGAGACTCCTGAAATAGGAGACTCATACCACACACCTGCAAAATCCATATGAGCTAATATCGGTAATTTAATCTCACGATCTTCAGCAAGCCAGCGCATAGCCTCTAGACCAACTACAAGATAATTAATCATTAAAGCATTCCCACCTGCATCTTGGACTGTTAAAGCATTCTCACGCATTTTGGGTAGCTTATCGGTAATATTGACAGTATAGAGAGTTTCTTCGCCTGTTTCGTCCCTTACTTTATCAACAGCTTCCATCATCAAAGGTACTCTATCAACAACCCGATTATAGTCCATATCAGCTATCAATTCATCATCCTTAACTACATCACAACCCCCTTTAGCAGCTGCATAAAATAGTTGAGCACCAACTTCGGGAGTCCAACCACTACAAGGTTTTATCATATTATTCAATAATGGTCTATCAGGAACCTTCAATAACTTCCTCACACCTTCAATTCCGAATTTAGGTCCTTTAAATTTTTTAATCCATGGTTTAGGGAAACGTAAATCTAATAATTTTAATTTTCCTCCCATTGAAATATTACCAATAGTGGCAGTTAACATTAATGCGATTTGGTCGGTTTGATTAATCATAGGAAAAGCAATTTGGTAAATATAGTTCCTTTCTTTCACTTCATTCGGAACTTCAAATTCCCAATTAGGAATCTCATAAACCCCAATCACCTTAGCTCCATAAGTAGCTCTAAGTTCAGGGGTGTTAGCTGGAACAGGTACCCATGTACCAGTTGATTGTTCACACGCAGCTGCTCTTCCTAAGTACCATGGATCCATACGTGGCCCTAATTGAACCATATAAGTCCCAATAATATACTCTTCAGGATCAATCCCCTCCTGAAGTGCCTCTTCTAGCGGGTCATATTGTGTAAATATTTTTTCATCCATTTTAATCACTAAATCTCTGATATCAGTACTTGAATTTTCTTTAATCCCTCCTGCTGTAAAAGCTTTTTGTTGATTATATAATAATTACATAGTTGAAAAAAGAAAAAAAAGAAGAAAAGAGAATTAACGTTTTCTCTTTGAAATCAGGGAAAAAACGAGGAAAGTAAGGAAGAAAGACCAAAGAGGGATAGGAGTGAGTTCAGGAATACCAGGTTCTGACTCTTCCGAACCTGTAAACGAAATTGCCTCAACCTCGAATTTTTCAACAACTACTCCATCAACTGTTCTACTATGTCGAACTTCGATTAACCATCCTGTTTCCAGATCATATGAATATTGATCTGAGGATGTGCCTCCTTCATCAGTTTTATCGAAACTCACTGTAAGGGTCTTATTATCAGAATTAGTATAGGTTGCAGTGTTTCCAAAGATCTCCTTTATCAAATTTTCATCCAATGGAATCACGAATGGCATTCCTTGATTTTGAAAATTCTTTAAGTCTCACATACTTTTCATAGTATCTGAGACTACTCATATTTTTAATTCAAAAGTTTATTTCGTTCCTCTATTCCTTTTTAAAACTTTAAAGGGTCAGGGAGATCTGGAGTGTCTGGTTTTAGGAGTTTCAAATCCTTTTTTCTACATTCTTCACATATTCCAGACGGATGGGGTCTAAGGAGTAATCTACTACATTTTTTACATGGGCCTAGGAGCTCACCCAAAGTTCTTCACCATTTTATTTCATTATAGAAGAACATGCTTATTAAATCTATTCTTCTTTTGATTTCTGCCAATTCAGTAATCCACTTCTTACGAAATATTTAGCTATTTCTTGACCTAAAAATCCTGCAAAAATTACACCAGATATAAAACTAAACCCTATTAAGACAATTATCCATGCATTAGGCAAACCATTCTTTTCAATTCCTGATAATAAAATGTTCCATAATACTAATACATTAAAAGAAGAACTTAGACCAGATGAAACTATAATACCAAGGGTTCTACCTCTTTCATATGAAATAAGCTTAAAAAGTAATACAGCTAGCAAATCAAATAAAATTGCTCCTCCTACTGATATCATTACTACTGTTATTGATAGTGTACTTCCTATAAAAACCTCTACTACCCCTTTAATGATACCAGTTAAAGTAACTACCCCAAATTTATGACCTGATAAATAATAAACTATTACATACCAAAAAATATGCAGACCAGAGAATAATTGCCCTAAACCAAAGAGGCTAGAGCTAAATATTGTTCGAGTTAGGTTTCCGATAAACACACTAAATACTCCACCTAATGCTGAGAATAAAGCAACTAATACTAAATCGATTGTCTCAAAGTAATAACGATTTCTCTTAGATTTTATAATTATTTCAGATGTTGTCATCTTATTTAATCCAAAAGAGTGGTTTAATTGTTCTTTTTTTCACTTATTTAAAAACTGCTTTCTCTAAGTTTTGCAAAATGATTCAAAGAGTCTTTGATAACATCTTGATCTTCCATAGAAATTCCATATAATAAAAATACATCAAGATTGAGACGAGTTTCAAGTAGATTTAGTTCTCTTAATATTTCACCTGAATGTTTTTCTGAATTATTCAAGTTATTTATTCTATGATATTTTGATTGTAAAAATTGTGCCTGTTTAGCAATTTCTTTCACTAATTGTCTTTCATCAGAGGAAACAGGCATTCTTATTGGCAGATTCAGAAATTTTTTTTGAGTAAAATGAGGAAATGTATTCCGAAAAGGATCTGCATAGGTTTGGTAATAATAATAATGGATTAACTTGGAATTTAAAACTCCAAGGAGGTATTCAAGAGAAATAGAATTTTGTACTGCTAAGGATTTAAGCTGAAAAATATATACTACTTGGTTAACCCATCGATTCTCATAATCAATAACAGTACGAATCCCGTGTCCAGTTTTACGAAGAAGAAGTTTTGGACCTTTATATATTCTTGGATCTTTATATTGTATTCCTAGACGTGATGGATCAATAAAATAATGAGGACTTATCCAATAACGGTGAATATGCTTTCCTGTCAAAAAGGGGAGACTATCTTTAAAATTATAGGTTTTAACAATTACATCTTCAATACAATCCAATGTTATTGAATTTTCACAGTTCTTGTTCCCACAAACTCTTTTTGGTGTTTTTGATTTTCTCATTAATAAGGGAGGATTCCACCAGCCACATTTGCTACATTGGATAACCCTACCTTTTTTATTTAACTCAACCCCTCTAGCATTAGTAACTAAGGTTCCAAGTCTAAACGTTTTCTCATGAATAAGTTCTGATCCATTCTCTATTTGTTTTAATAATTTCTCCGATCCCGATGAAAAGATATTAAGTTGAAAGTCTAGATTATTACGAAAAGTAGATTGCTGAAAAATTTTATAATTTAGATTATTATTAACAAAATTTAACTTAAATAATTTCTTCTTACTTATGTTTGAAACGACTGTTATCTGATCATTTTTCTCTGGCTTTTTATTCTCAAGGATTATAATCATTGATGGTTGAGATACACCTTTAAACACATTTTCTCCTAAATTCATTAGATAGTTAATTGTAAATTCTTCAACAATAATTTTCCTAATTGCATTATAATTTTCATTTATTAAAAACGTATTTGGAATAACAAAACCCAATCGACCATTTATTGTTAATTTTTTTAAACACTGTTCTAAAAATAACGCCCACGAGTCAACCTGATATCCTCCCGATTGATATAAATTAAATAATTTAGTATTATATCTTTTCAAGTCAGCTCCCCAAGGAGGATTCCCTATTATCACATCCCATTTTTCTACTTCAGGAAAAAATTCAGTCCAAGGATTTAGAACAGTAGAATAAGAATCTTGATAGAAATTTTGAACTTGTTTTTGAATTTTTTGATTTATTTGGTTTTCCAACAAGTTTAATTTTGTTAATAAGGTTGAATCTATTGTGCCTTGCCTAATAAAATCTCTAGCAATTTTTTTCCTATAGGTAAACAAGCTCTTTGAGTACTTTGGATTAATTAAGATTCGTATATTTGGAGGTGGGACTAAAAAATCTGCTTCTTTAATATTTAATGAATAATTTGAGAACTTGAGATTTTCAATACAATAAAGTACCTGTTTAGAATCAAGATCTACTCCATAAAGATTATTTGCGATAATTCTTCGACTTACAATTTCGTTCCATTGATTCTTTTCTTTGTGAATCGTGCCTAAGAATTCGTATGCCTTTTTAAGAAATATGCCCATCCCAATAGCAGGATCTAAAATCTTAATATCACTAAGTTCCTTATATTTTACCACATAACCAAGTGTTTTTTTAACTATATACTCAACGATGTATTCAGGAGTATAATACTGGCCTAGATTTTCCTCTGTGGTTAAAAAAGTGCTCTTCATGTGCTGGAAACACAAAAAGCAATGAAAGATATTTATAAAAAAAAATTGTGGAGAAGAAATAGAATTCTAATCTGCTATGTCAAATAAAAAAAGAGAAAGATATTACACTTAAGGCATAATATCAGTATCTTTAACTGTCTTTCTCTTTGCATGACGGGCGATTTCAATCGCTGATTTGGCTAAAGTGTAACAATATGCCTCAAGCTGCTGATTTAAATAATCAACAGCATCTGCTGAAACTCTAGAAGCACCTGCATCCCTAATTACTCGTTCCACACGCGCTTTGGCGAAAGCCCGTGACTTTGGATCAGTTGGGGAATATTTAGGCATTCCGATCTTATTAACTGCAAGCTTAACATCTTCTGCCTGGACAGTCTTACGATTAGCAGTACTAGCCAAATTTATTGCGGTCTTAGAGCAGTTGGTTCCAAATTCCGTTACCAACTCATCCATTCTTCCAAGTGCTGAAGCAGAGATACGTTCTGCACCAGCAGATTTCATAATCGATTCAATTCTAGCTTTTGCAAAGGTTGCCATTATTTTCACCTTTTCTCCTTTACGAGTTCATCCTAAAGCATGTCAGCTCTAGAACACTAGGTCACCCTCCCATTCGTGAGTTTAAAAGGTTTTACTTTTACACTTCACAAATTAAAAGTACTCGAGCTATAGCTACTAGAATCATAAAATTTTATTTCAGTATAGATGATTTACATGCAAGATTATAACGTAGAGCACTCTACTCTCTAAAAAATGAATTTCCTAAGGAAGAAGTTAGAAGCCCTTTTTATTTTTCGGGCTCATAGCTCACTTTAATATAATTTTTCACCGATTTAACTAAAAATATGAATATTTATGTAATGAAAATAGCAGATCCAGCTTAATTTTTGTTCAAAATTTTGTTCTGTCCAATTTTTACCATGTCAAGAATTATAATCCCTATTATAACAACTAGAAACATAGCTATCCATTGTCCCACTGTGATTGGAACCAATCCGAAAATATTAGCAATTGGTTTGACATAAACAATAAATAAATGTAAAATAAATGCTGTTCCCACAGCAATTACTAGATACAGATTTGTAAAAGGATTTGTAATCCACACACTTTTATTTTCAGGAGTTCGAGATACAAAAACTTGAAAAAGCTCAAAAATAACTGATACAGTTAGAGCTAGTGTACGAGCTACTTTTAAATTTGCTTCGGAAAAATCTCCTACGAATACAGCAAAAAAGATCATTGTAGCAAGGAAAGAAATTATACCTGCAATTAATGAGAAAATAAGAATTTCTCTTAATAAATTGCTTTTTCGTCCTCTAGGTTTCTCTATCATTATATTAGGATCTCCAGGATCTACTGAAAGAGCAAGAGCAGGTAATCCATCAGTCATTAAATTAATCCACAATATGCCTAGTGCTAAATATGGAGAAGGCCATCCTAAAAGAACAGTAGCTGTAAAAACAACTAGAATCTCATCAAAATTTGAACTTAGAAGATACCGGATGAATTTTTTCATATTCGAGTATATAATTCTGCCTTCTTCAACGGCTGAAACTATTGTTGCGAAATTATCATCCATTAAAACCATATCACTAGCTTCTCGCGCTACATCTGTTCCTGTAATTCCCATTGAGATACCAATGTCGGCACGTTTTAACGCTGGTGCATCATTGACTCCATCTCCAGTCATTGCAACGACTAAATTAAACTCTTCTTGTAGAGTTTGTACGATCCGCTTTTTAATAAAAGGTGAAGCTCTTGCACAGACATCTAGATCCTTTAAAACTTCCTTAAATTCCATATCATCCATTTCCTCTAGCTCAGTGGAAGTATGAGCTAGATAAAATTTATCTACATCAGGTTTCAGATCTAATGACTTAGCAATTGCTAAAGCAGTGTCTAGCTGATCACCAGTGATCATAATTACACGAATCCCAGCATCCTTACATTTTCTAATAGCTGATTCGACTTCGTCACGAGGAGGATCTATCATTCCTATTAAACCAACAAAAGTTAATTCTCTTTCAACATTCTCCTCCCTAAACTCAGTTAATTCGTTCGAAAGTTCTCTTTGTGCAACAGCAAGCACACGAAAAGCTTTCTCAGCTAATAAGGTATTATTTTCTGATATTCGATTTCTTACTACCTCATCTAAAGGAATCCTTTTTTCACCTAATAAAACATGTGTACATTTCTCAAGAACAGAATCGGGGGATCCTTTAATAAATGCCCATGTATCCTCCTTCCCTGGTCTTTTTCGACTATAAACCATTGTCATTCGTTTTCTTTCAGAGTCAAAAAAGATCTCTCCGTTCTCTTTGAGTTTATAACCTTCTTCCCATCGATTTAAAAGAGCTGATTTCATCGCTGTGACAATTAATGCCCCTTCTGTTGGATCTCCTTGACATAACCATTCATTCTTCTCGTGAGAATAGTTAATTGAAGAAGTATTGCATAAAGCTCCAATTTTAATCGCTTGATAAAGATCACGATGTTCCTGAACGTTTAACTTTATTTGCCTTTCAACTTGAATGAAATTTCCTTTGGGTAAATAACCAGTTCCTGTAATGTCGACCAGTCCTAATTGAGGGGTCCATATCTTTTGAACTGTCATTTTATTTTGAGTAAGAGTGCCAGTTTTATCTGTACATATCACTTCTACTGATCCTAATGTTTCAACAGCAGGGAGTTTTCTAACCACTGCCCTTTTCTTCGCCATTCTCTGTACTCCAACAGCTAAAGTTAATGTTATGGCAGCAGCTAAACCTTCAGGAACTGCGGAGACAGCTAAAGCAAGAGCTGTTTCAATTACCTCAATTAATTCCCCCTCTTGATGGAAGACAGCATCTTCAATCATTTTGATGAGTGGTTCACGTGCCTGACTAATTTGAGCGAACAGAACTAAAAAAACAACTAGAATAACTATAACTCCAAGTATTTTCCCAAGATGATTTAATTGTTTTTGAAGAGGAGTCTCGAGAGTTTTTGTCTCCGCAGTTGATTGCGCAATTTTCCCCATTTCTGTATTCATGCCAGTTCCGTACACTACTGCCTGACCTCTACCTTTTACTGTCGTTGTCCCCATAAAAGCAATATTTTTTCTATCCGCAATAGGAATACGAGGTTTCTCTAATGGGGTAATAATTTTATCAACTGGAACGGATTCTCCCGTCAATAAACCCTCCTCAACACGTAGTCGACTTGTTTCAAAGATTCGAGCATCTGCAGCAATAGTTTCCCCCTCATACATCAATAAAATATCGCCTGGTACTAGATCACGTGTGTCAATTCGTGTTTCTATGCCATCACGTATAACTAGTGTATCATCTCCCGTCAATTCTTTTAGCTTTTCAAGAGCTGCTTCTGCACGATACTCTTGAACAAATCCTAATACTCCATTAAGGATAACAATAATTATTATAATTAATGCTTCAATATATTCCCCAAAAAGGAGGGAAATTAATGCAGCACCCACTAGTAAGAAGACAATAAAGTCTTGAAATTGAAGAAGAAACATCTTTAGAGGAGAAATTCGTTCACCAGCGATTAATTCATTAGATCCATATAATTGAATTCTTCTAGCAGCTTCTTCATTTGATAATCCACGCTGAAGATCGGTTTTTAACGAATCCCTCAACTCCTCAATGGTTCTCATATGAATTGGTGATGTTGTGTCGTTCATAGGGAATATCCTTCTTCTAAATTTTGGATTCATTATTACCTTATATTTGTTAATTTACTGGAATGAACCTTAAAATCCAAACTATAATTCTTAAATTAAATTTATGAATAAAAAAGCGAGAATATAAACTAGAAGACCAAAAATCGACAGTAGAAGGAGAGAGAGACCATAGCGTGATATAAAACTAGGAATAAAGGGAATTGCTTTCTTAAAATACTCTAAAGGTTCAGCTTCGTCGAATATTAAATTAATATTTCTCTTTTTAAGCTCCTCGAAAAACAATTCAGGTTCTGAAATCGCCTCAGGAGGTATAATCCCAACCCCATCTAGCTTTTTTTCGGCAAATAATTTAGCAGCTATTGATGCAGGATAACCTGTTAATATACCCATCTCTAGAGAAGGTGTAGAATATACCCAATGAATTTTCTTGCCAGAATGTGTTCCATAAATATCAACACGTGCTGAAGAAGCAGCAATTCCTCCTGTGGCAAATATAGATTCTGTTAAATGTACTAATTTTCCAAGAATTTTTTTGCGAGTATTTCCTTGGGTAAGGTGTAATTGTTTCATGGATTCAGCAAATTTGTTATTCCAGTCAGGAGTGAGGCCTCCCTTTAAAGTGCAGCGCTGAATATTCTTCAAGTATCTGGGAATCGTTACAGGTTCTGGATGACCACAATCAAAAACAGAAACCTCCCCTAATGGTTCAGGAAAATCAATTTTAACATTTCCTTTTCCTGCAGGAACATTAATCATCTTTCCATCCTGAAATGAGGGAAAATTTCCTGTTACAGCATAAAGTACATGTAAAATCACTGCTAAACCTTCTGAATCAGCAGCACCGCCAGCCCAAGATATATCAATCTCAATTGGACAGTTTGAATCCAGTTTATTATAAGCATGACGAACTAGGAGATTTGTTAATCCTGGAGTCCAACCAAATCCCATGAATATCGGTACATCAGCCTTTTTAGCTTTATCATCCATTTCTAAGATTTCAATCGTTGGTCCTGAATCATCACAAATATCAATTAAAGGTGTTTGAGCCTCTATTGCAGCCTTCACTACTTTAGGCCCAAAATAATAGAAAGGACCAATCGCAGATATTACTAAATCGTATTTCTGCATTACCGAGATCAGTTCGGATTGCTTTAAGACATCAATAAATTGGAAAGTCACTCGCTCATCATTTAATTCGTTAATTAGTTGAAAAGCTCGTTTTTCGTTAATGTCACCAATTGTAATCTTAGACCAAACCTTTTGATTGCAGGAATCCCTTAAAATATACGACCCCATATCTCCTGCTGCTCCGAGAATTAATAATTTCAATTGTAATACCTCTCCGGTTCATAGATTCTTTAGGTTATTAAGAATTTTTCATATCTAAAACAAAGGATTTTTAACCTTTAAGAGAAAAATTTCAGTGGAGAATAGAAATTTTGTTATTACTCGGGTTGTTGTTGTCAGATGAAAAATTTTCTTGATATTTATCCCGAATTCGGTTATATTCATCCACTTCTACCTCGAGAAATAAAGGAATGGCTGGACCAATTTTGTGAATCATATGAATTTTACATACTTATTGATAAATTATTGACTAACTGCTTTAAAACTCAAAAAGTTGAGAATGAGACGGTTTCATTATTTTTAGGTTATGCAGGATTCTTTTCAGGAAATTCAGTTTTAATCAAACGCATTTTACATGAAGATGCTCAAAATCAATTTTCTATACCACAGGGTTATCTTCTTTCTGCAACGATTGGGGAGGAATTACCAAAAATAACCTCTCTTACACCGATTCTGAAAGAAATTTATCTATTAATTAGCATTGCTTGGTTTGAATTTCGTGAAGGGCAATATTCCCGGGTAATTGGATTATTATCAAACATTTCAATCGATTTAGAGAAAGAAGACCCCCTTTTCACAACAATTTATAGCTTTATTCTTCTTTTGGCATTTATAGAAACACGAGACATCTCTGCTGCTGAAAATTTGAAAGATAGAGTATTAAAACAATTAAATCAAATTAGGATCAAAAATCATCGATTTTATTCTGGTTTTCTAGAAATGGCACTGGGAATTTACCACCGATATGCTGGTGACTTTGAGAGAAGCCGAAAATTCTTGGATTCAGGTTATATTAAGTTTAAAGTATTTTCTAACTATTATTTTTTATTCCACATTGGAGAAAATTTAGGGTTATTATCTCAAAAGGAAAAGAATTACGAAAAAGCATGTGAAATCTTTAAAGATCTTCTCAAGATGCGAAAAAACTTTCAAATCGAAGAAATTGACCCATTCCTTATTTATAGAGTTGTTACTAATTTAGCAGACTTATCTTATGAGTTAGGTGATCTTGATCTAGCTGTTACTTATGCTGAAGAAGCTGTAAGTCTTTTTCAACGTTTTAAACTACCCAGTTTAGATGCAGTATTTCAATTAAGTCAACTTTATTCTATACAAGGTTTTATTGATAAAGCAAAGGAAAATCTAGAAAAAGGATTGAATCTCCCTTGGATATCACAAAAAGAAATTGAAGATCCTGATTATTATAGGGTTCTTGCAACGATAGAAAAATATGCATGCAATTTTGGATTAGCTCTAGAATTTTATGACCATGCCTTGAAAAATTACAAAAAAAGTCGTGACTTATCTAATATTCTTGAATGTTTAGCTGAAGAGATAATCTTGCATTTGGAGATATTTTTCTGGCGAAAACAAAGTAAAATTCTAGAAGAGGCTATATTATTAGCAGACGAATTTCGAGCTCTTGTTGAAGGCCAAGAAATCTTAGGATGGTCTTATACCTCTAAAGTAATACAAGCTATACCAAGAGCTTTTTCTGGGGATCCTATGGCAAAAAAACTATTAGAAGAAGCTCAAAAGAGTAAGGATATTAATTTCTTTGGACTTGAACACAAAAAATTACTCAATATTGATATTATGAATCTTTCTACTTCACCTCTTGATGCTTTAAACGCAATCGAGTTTTTAACTAGTCTTCAAAACCGTGCTCATAGAGATTCATGGACTATTGAAGAAAAAAAGACAAACCTCCAATTACTAGTGGTTCTCGATAGTGAATCTTCATTACCCATCTTTCTTTATTATTTTGACCAATCTCTCGACTTAGATAGATTGTTAATCTCTGGTTTAATATCAGCTATTAATACTATGTCACTTACACTTTCTTTAAAGGAATTGAACGAAATTCATTACCAAGATTCACTTGTATTAATTGCACATCGTCATCCGTTATTATTTGCACTAATATGCGATGAGCAAGCTAATATTGGTATTCGCTTAAAGTTTCTACAATTTCGTGAAAATTTTCCTGAAATAAACCAAATTCCTACACAAACTTTCCAGATTGATCTGTCTGAATCCACAGAAATTCAAAAATTAGTCCAAGATATTTTCCACAGTTAATTATTACTTTTCTTTAATTTAATTCCTTAATTACGAGAATTAAAGTTATTATTGCTCCTAAGTTGATATATTCCCGTCTAATACCTACAGCTGATCCTGCAGGAGCAGTACCTATTCTAATCTAAATTAATAGCTATTCGAAACATTTTTCTATAGCTTAAGGACTGGGAAATCCTAGCTTCAATAATCGAGGAAAAAATCATGACAAAATTAATGGAGTTGTTAGGAGACAGCACCGATCTTCCAGTTTCAAGTACAATCAAGGTTTTAGCTGCTAAACGATTAGCAAAAACTTCAACTTGGCTTAAGGCGATTTGTCTTGTAGAGACAGGAGGTAAAAGACAGATTCGTTTGTATGGCTGGCAAAAGAACAAAGAGGGGGTGTGGAAGGTTCGACAAAAATTCAATATCTCAAAGGGGTACTCTAAAAAGTTATCAGATATTTTCGCAGCTTTTAGTGAACATGATTCTGCAAAACTGGAATAAAAAATTCTATTTAAACCAATCAAAGAATTATGGGTTTTAGAAATCTGTTTTTCATTGTGAGATTATAATTATAAAGTAACCACTAAAGGATTCTACTACTCTCAAAGCTGGTCAAACCAAAATTCTTTTTTATTAATCAGTACTCCTACTAGATTGACTTTTAAAAGCAAAATATCATTTTCCGAAGTTAAACAAATATGGACGGAACAAGAAATGAAAGATCTTTTACAAGTACTATCAGCTTTTGGTTTTAGCAAGAGTGAAACTGAACAAAATGAAATGGTTCTCCAATTAATGGATGATATCTGTAAAAAGGAGATTGAACCTTATGCTCAAGATATGGATAAAATAGGGTGCATATTTGATCCAAATACCAGTAAAGTAACCTATCCAGAGCAAACTTACAAAATATTAAAGAAAATTAGTCAAAGTGATCTAATGGGATTAGCAATCCCCCAAGAATTTGAAGGATCGAATCTTTCCTTTACGCTTGTAAACGCTTGTTATGAACGGATCTCTCGGGCTGATGCAGGAACCTCATTACTCTTTGGACTTCAAAATTCATCCAGTGATGTCATTGAGACTTTTGGAACAGAGGAAGCCAAAGAATATTATTTACCGAAATTAGCGAGAGGAGAAATGGTTGGAGGATTGTTGTTCACTGAACCGGGTGCAGGATCGGACTTAGGTTCCCTTAAAACTAAAATTATAGATAATGGTGACCACTATCTTGTAAACGGATCAAAGAATTTTATAACAAATGCAGGTATTGCAGATTGTTATCTGTTCTTAGGGTCAACAAACCCAGAAAAAGGATCTAGAGGATTAACAGCCTTCATTATGGACTCAAAAGAAAATCCAGGATTTAAGATTAGTCGTATTGAACATAAACTTGGATTACATAGTAATGCTACAGGTGAAGTTATCTTAGAAGACGCGATAATTCCTAAGCGTAATGTGCTTGGGGAAATTGACAAAGGATTCAGTGTTGTGCTTTATGAGCTAGCAGCAGCACGCATTGGTATAGGAGCCCAAGCAACGGGAATTGCTGATGCTGCATATCGAAAAGCTGCAAATTATG
>Ga0209536_100001659_pt1 | contig 36529 bp, 25 predicted proteins | sample DeeMarSeWOR28_12_FD_187461 | JGI IMG/M metagenome (GOLD analysis project Ga0209536, IMG submission 187461) | Marine sediment microbial communities from White Oak River estuary, North Carolina - WOR-2-8_12 (SPAdes) (version 2) | ecosystem: Environmental > Aquatic > Marine > Intertidal zone >...
AGTGACGGTATCTGAAACCCGGATTCAACCGGAAGAAGGACCGTTAAACGGCGGGGGTAACTATGACCCTCTTAAGGTAGCGTAATACCTTGCCGCTTAATTGGCGGCTCGCATGAAGGCCCAACGAGAGTCCTACTGTCCCCGCCTGGAAGCCGGTGAAACTGACATTACTGGTGCACAGTCCAGTACCTTCCACCTGAAAGCGAAGACCCCGTGGAGCTTTACTGCAGCCTGTCGTTGTATTGCGATATTGGATGTGTAGAGTAGGCAGGAGATGTTGAACGCCGGGCGCCAGCCCGGAACTAGTCAAAAGTGAAACACTGCCCTTTCAGCATTGTAATACTCACTTCTCCGGAAGGACACCGATAGGTGGGCAGTTTGGGTGGGGCGCCACGCCCTCGAAAAAATAACAAGGGCGCCCAATGGTCGGCTCAGGTAGGTCAGAAATCTACCGTTGAGTGCAAGGGCAAAAGCCGGCTTGACGTGGATTGGCCCAATAACAATCCACGATGCGAAAGCAGGGCCTAGCGAACCAACCTATTTCATTTGTGGGAGAGGTTGATAACAGAAAAGTTACCCCGGGGATAATTGAGTTGTCGCTGGCAAGAGTTCATATCGACCCAGCGGCTTGCTACTTCGATGTCGGTTCTTCCTATCCTGGTGGTGCAGCAGCTGCCAAGGGTGGGGTTGTTCGCCCATTAAAAGGGATCGTGAGCTGGGTTTACAACGTCGTGAGACAGTTGTGTTGCTTTTTGGTGGAAGTGCGTTGGTGCCTGCGGGGAAGGAGCCTTTAGTACGAGAGGAACGGGGCTTCGTGGCCTCTAGTTTACCAGTTGTCCGACAGGGCATTGCTGGGCAGCCACGCCGCAATGGATAAGGGCTGAAAGCATCTAAGCCCGAAGCCACCCCTAAAACGAGGCACCTTATGACTCTCATAGAAGATGAGGTTGATAGAACTGGGGTGTAAGTGCGAAGTGCCTTGGTGCGACGCATTCAGCCCGCAGTTACTAATCGTCATAGCCACTATAGTACTTGACGCTGGACGTATTCGGCTTGTCCGTTTAACAGGTTGTATATGGCTTTTCCTTAATTTGTCAACAATGAGCATGCATGAGCTTTGGCTATCGAAGGAAAAGACATGCAAGACGTGAACCGATAAGAATCGTAACTAACCAGTTCACGTTGCAGTATGGCTTTTCCTTAATTTGTCAACAATCAGTATCCATGAGCATTAGCAATCGAAGGAAAAGACATGCAAGACGTGAACCGATAAGAATCGCAACGAACCAGTTCACGTTGCAGTATGGCTTTTCCTTAATTTGTCAACAATCAGTATCCATGAGCTTTAGCAATCGAAGGAAAAGACATGCAAGACGTGAACCGATAAGAATCGTAACTAACCAGTTCACGTTGCAGTATGGCTTTTCCTTATTTCCATGTAATTAACCAGCATGAGCTTTAGCTATCGAAAGTTATCTGACCCGTAGTTCCCCTACAGAACTTCCAGCACCTTCCTGCACTTGTCAGCCCACATGTCCAGGCCCATGCCCTCGAAGTCGGCAAGGGCCTTTCGCAGGAACTCTTCGGCCCTGGCTGAGTCTCCCTTGGCCTTGTGCATCAGGCCGTATTCGTAGTGGAGGCCGGCCAGCTCTATCCTCTCGCCGAACTCCTCCAGGATGGTCCTGGCCTTACCGAACTCTGCTTCGGCCTCGACCCAATCCCCGGTCTCGCGGTGCAGCATGCCTAGTATCCTGTGGGTCCAGGCCTCCTCCGCCTTGGCCCCTATCTCCGAGGCTGTTTTGGTGGCCATGTCGACGTTCTCCAGGACCTTATCAGTGTCCTTGAGGTCCAGATATGCCTCTGCCAGGCCGCAGCGGTTGTGGACCTCGAGCCATTTGTCTCCGATCTCCGAGCATATCCGCAGGCTCTTATTGTGGTACTCAAGGGCCCTGTCCACCTCTCCCTTGTACCTGTACACCTGGCCGATGTTGTTGAGGGAAAGGGCGGTACCGTGCTTGTCGCCCACGCTTTCATTGAGGATCAGGCCGCGCTGGTAGAGTTCAAGCACCTTGTCCCACTCGCCCCTGCTCTGGTGGACCAGACCTATGCAGGTGAGTGACATGGCAATGCCTGGTTTATCGCCGATGTTCTCCCTGATGCCGAGGCTGCGCTCGAAGAACTCGAGGGCCTTGTCCGGGTGGCCCATGGCCAGGTGCATGTTGCCTATGTTGTTCAGGGCGATGGCGATGCCGTCCCTGTGGCCTATCTTCTCCTCTATCCCCAGGACGCGCTGGTAATACTCCAGGGCGTTCTCCAGCTTGCCCTGATAATCATAAACATTCCCGATGTTGTTCAGCGAGGCGGCAACGCCGTGGTGCTCGTCTATCCCTTCCATCACGCTCAGGCTCTTGTGGAAGTATTCCAATGCACTGTCGAACTCGCCCTTGTTGAGGAGGATCGTGCCGATGGACCTCAGCACGTTTCCGATGTCCTTCTGCTGGCCCCCGCCCTTTTCGAATATCTTCAACGCTGCATCGTACCGCTCCAGGCCCTTGTCGAACTCCCCCTTCCTGTAATGCGGATAGCCCTCGCTGGACAGTATCCTGCCGTACTCGACGCTGCCTTCCTCGGCCATCTCCTTCGCCTGGGCCAGCACCTCCAACGACCTGTCGAATTCACCCATCTTCCCGTAGGTCCAGCCAACCCTCCTGAGCATGCTTGCCTTTGTCGCGGCGTCCTGTGCTGTCGCGCCGGCCTTTTCATAGCTCTCGATGGCCATATCATACCTGCCGACGAGGGAATTGAGCCCGCCCAGCCGCTCAAGTATCTCGACCTGGTTGTCCCCCGCGCCCGACCTGATGTTGGGAATCAGCCGGACCGCGGTCTCATAGAACCCGATGGCCTGCTCTGCGGCGAATGCGTTCTCCGCCTTCGCTCCGGCCTTCAGGCAATAATCGAAGGCCTTCTGATGCTCGTTGCTCCGGGAGAAGTGCCTTGCCAGTTCATATAGGACATCGTCCGGCGATGTCCCGTAGGTCGACTCGAAGTGTTCGCCTATGCTCTTGTGATAGACGGACCTCCACCTGTCGCCGATGCCGGTGTAGATGACCTCCTGGAAAATCGCATGGGTGAACTCAGCGTTGCCGTTGTCCGCTGTCACGATGCCGGTGCTCTTCAAACTCCCAAGGGCCGAGGGTGCATCGGTGAGCGATTCGAGGGAGAAGGCCACGTCCCTTCCGAATACCCTGCCGATGCAGGAGGCATACTCGGCCAACGCAATGGCCTCAGGCTCAAGCGCCTCCAATCTCTGGTGCACCACGTCCTCGACCGTGGTCGGGATGACATAATCCTCTCTCTCGAGCACAAAGTCTCCATCCTTCCTCGCGACCGTACCCTCGTCCAGCATCTGCTTGAGCATCTCGATGACGAAGAAGGGATTTCCCCCGCACCGGCCAACCAGTCTATCAACGAACTCGGGCGGGAACCGGTTGGGGGTGAACATCTCATCGATCAGGGAGCCCACATCCTCTCCGCCTAGTTTCTCGACCTTAATCTCTGTCAAGGGTATGCCCTCGTCCTTCATACTGGCGACCGTATCCTGCAGGACCCGGTCTTCGTCCGGCCTCTGCGTGCCCAGGATCAGAATCCTCTTGTCCCTGACGTTCCTGGCCAGGTAATTGAGAACGAAGAGCGAGGACTCCTCGGCCCAGTGCAAGTCTTCCAGTATCAGGAGGAGCGGCTGGGTTTCGGTCGCGGTTTCAAGCGTCTCCAATACATGGTCGGCGATACGTATCCTCTCGTTCTCCAGCTTCAATCCCTCGAGGTCCCGCTTGACCAGGAACTTGGTTCCGGCCAGCCGTAATATCTCCTCCTTGACGGGGGCGACCTCTGACACGGAACCTGACCAGGATTCGAGAACATCGCCGTATCGCTCCTCAATGTCGTCCAAGGTCCTCCTGAGTAAATCCTTCATGCCGGGGTGCTCGGTACCCCGGAACACCGCGGTGAGGAACAGCCTGGAGCCGTGCTCTATCAATATCTTCATGTCGCCGTACTCCAGCCTGCCCAGGCCGGAACGTTTTTCTCCGCTGCTGTCGAACGAGTCCCTGACGAAGTCCTGGACAGCGGAGAGCATTCCTGCGAAGATGTCGGCGTCGAGGGCCTCGCCCTCAGGAACGGCCTCGGCGACCAGCAGCCCTGTGCGATTGACCGCGAAGACCTCTGTGAAGGAGGTGTGCATCTCCTCGATGAAAAGAGGCCTGTCCATTATACTCTCCATGGCCATCGAGAAGACGAGAAATGGATTTGCCATCTCTGCCGAGGCAGAACCTGATAGGACCTTTGCGTTCTTGGCGCCAGCCTTCTTACGGAATTCCTCGACCAGCCTCGTCTTTCCTATGCCGGCCTCGCCCGATAGCAGTACTGTCGAGCCCCTTCCGGCGACCGCTTCTTCAAGAGAGCCTTCCAGCCGGCTGAGCTCTCCCTTGCGGCCGATAAATTCCAGTTGCTGAAAAGCCAACTCCTCCATTGGCAGGAGAAATGAGGTTGAATGTTAAAATGATTACTGAGGTTTCGGTCCGGGCACTGGTCCTCCTACTTGCGAGGCTACACATCCTTCTCCCACCGCGTCCAGGTCCTTACCGTCTTGAAGCCGATGGCCTCGTAGAAGGGCTCGTGGCCGCCCTCCATGGGGGTGGTCGTTGCGCCCAGGGCCCTCATGCGGCGGAGTGCCTCGTAGACGATGGCGCGGCCCAGACCGAGGTTTCGGTATTCCGGGTGGGTACCGACCGGCTCCATGTGGCCGATCTTGTTGTGGTCGTCGTACCAGATGATGCAGCAGGCCGCATAGGTGCCGTCATCCGCTTTGATGAAAATATCGTTCTCCGGTTCATAATCGGGAGCGCGCATCAACTCCTCGTAGGCGAACCTGGAGGGCCATTCCTTCGGCTCCGGGTGGTCGAATGCGCGACCGAATATCTCGCGACGCTTGTCTACGTCGCACTCATCGGCCATGGTCAAAATCTCAAAGCCCGGGGGCAGTTCAGGCCTGGGGATCTCACTGAGTTCGAGTTCCTGGCCTGCGTGTGATTTGGATTCTTCTTTGACAAAGCCCCGCATCCTCACGGCCTTTAAAAGGGATACGTCTCCGCCGCACACCCAGATGTGCACGCGACCCGTTCTTGGGTTGGCGAATCGCTCCTCGCCGTAGGCCAGCATGTCTTCAAGCAGGTAGATGTGCTCGGGATGCCGCTGCACGAATATCTCGCCGTAACCAGGGTGGTTGACGTCGGGGTGCTCGATGCAGACCACGCCGGCTATCTCCCCATCCTCAGTCTCCCACACGCCGTTCATCTCCTCCCACAAGCGGATGGCCGCCAGGCTGTCTTCCACTGATTGGCCTTCGTCCCCCCAGGATCCGAGCATGGGGGCGACAAAATACCTGGCGTAGTTCCACCGCTCTATGCCCCAGTTGACAGGTGGGTGAAAAGCCCTGTGGGTCTCTACTAGGAGATCGCGGATGCGGATGAAATCGTCGTGAACGTACGGGCGGCGCTTCGGCCTCATGGGACCCTGATGTAAGTATTTGGAAAAAGGCTTCGCTTTCATTAATCCTGAGGGGGTTACATCTCCTGCAGCGCCTTCAGGCACTTGAGCTCCCAATACTTGACGCCCTCTCGGCCGTACTCGACCATTGACTTTCCCATGCGCTCCCTTGCCTTCTCGGTTTCACCCATGTCCTTCAGGAGGAAGGCGTATTCGTAGTTGGTCTTGGCCTGTTCCCTGAGGGCACCGTCCTCCTCGAATATCTTCATGGCCTTGTCGAACTCCTCGACCGCCCTGGCGTGGTCCTTCATGTCCCTGTAGGTCATTCCGATGGCGCGGTGGGCCCCGCCCTTCAGGCTCTTGATCTTCAGGTCCCCTATCAACTCCATGGCCTCTTCGGCAGTATTGAGGGCCTCCCCGTGGTTACCCAGTGCCAGGTGGGCCTCGGTTTGGAGTGACAACGAGTAGCTTGACATGGGGACGTTCCCGGCCTCCCTGTACAACTCCAGGGCCTGGCGGAAGTTCTCGAGCGCGGAATCGGGTCTATCTTGCGCCATGTCAACGAATCCCTTGCAAGCGTAGGGCAAACCCATTTGGCCCAGGTTTCCCAGTTTCTTCTTGACTAATAGGCATTGGTCGTACATATCCATCGCCCTGTCCATCTCGCCGATGCAATAGTGGATGTTGCCTATGTTGAGGGTCGTCATCGCGACGCTCATCAGGTCGCCCATCTTCTCGGATATCTCCATCGAGCGCTGGAAATAATCCAGTGCGGAATCCATGTTGTGGCTGTTGTAATAGACGATGCCGATGTTGTTGTACGCCGCCGAGATGTTATCGTCATCGCCTATCTCCTCGGCAACTGCCAGGCTCCTTTGCTGGTATTCGAGGGACTTCTCGTCGTCACCCATATTTTGAGAAATGTTGCCGATGGCCCTCAGAGCCCTGCAGATGTCCACCTTTTCGATCGCCGAGTCCTCCGGCGCCTCTATTGCTTCGTTGAATATCGACAAGGCCCGGTCATAGTCGTTCTTCCAGAAAGAGGAATGGCCCTCGCCGAGGAATATCTTCCAGTATTCGGCGGTCCCCTCTTCCACCAGACATTTGGCGGTGGCCAGCAGTTCCAGGGACTTGTCGTAGTCTCCCTTCCTCGAGTGGACGCGGGCGCTCCAACGCGTGTTCCTTGCCTTCACCTCGTTATCCTCTGTCAGCTCTATCGCTTTCTCATGGCTCTTTATTGCCGAATCGTATTTCCCGATGAGTACCTGGACGGCTCCCAGGCTCTCATAGATACCGACCTTGGATTCGTCATTCACGAACTTCAACGCGTCAGTGTATAACTTGATGGCCTCCTCGTTCGCATACTTCTCCTTGGCATCGTCGCCTGCCTTCACAAGGTATTCTCCGGCTCTCTCGTCCTTCGCCTCAAAGTAATGGTAAGCGAGTTCGTTAACGATATCATCCATTTCGTCCTTGTGGAACTCCGCCAGCGTATCCGCGACGATCCGATGGTATTCCTGTTTCAGTTCCTCCATCAACCCGTTGTACAGGACCTCCCTTATCTTGGCGTGGTCGAAGACGTACCTCTGTTCGATGGAGCGGATGAGCCTGTGCGACCTCTCTATCTCGTTGAGGGACTCCAGCAATCTCAGCTTGTCGATATCCATGACCTTCCCGACCAAATCGGACCGGAATTCCTCACCGACGACACTGGCATAATCGAGGATCCTTCTCTGTTCCTTCATCAGTCTGTCCAGTCTTCTCTTGACAACGTCATAGATCTTCGTTGGGATGTTCAGCTCTGCCAATTCGGTCCTCAACACCCAGGAGCCGTCGTCGTTCTTGGATATCGAACCGTCCGCTATGAGGAGTTTGACGACCTCGAGAATGAAATAGGGTGTGCCCCCAGTCTCCCTGAATATCTTATCCAGGAACACATCGTCGAAGGACGTGTTTCCCAGGGCTGACCTGATCATCATGGCCGTATCATCAGGGCCCATTCTTGTCAACTCGATGTTCTCCAGTAAGTTCTCACGGTTCATGTTCTGCATCGTGGTCACGAGCTGGTGGGTCCTGCCCTCGGACGTCTCCACGATATCCTCAGGCCTGTAGGTCCCCAGGAACAGGACCTTGTGGTCCCTTGTGTTCCTTGTGAGGTAATGGAGCAGCGCCAGGGAGCTGGGGTCAGCCCACTGCAGGTCATCTAGGAAGAACAGCAGCGGTCTATCGACACATACCCTCTGGATGCCCAGGAGAACGTTGTCGAAAAGGTTCTCCTGTTTGAGCTTCGCGTCATCCGCAAGGAATTCGCCGTTGTACTTCCCGCTTCTGACAAGGCTGGAAACAATGTCCTCGATCCCTGCCACTTCGGCCATCGAGCCGCTCCAATCCGCGAGAACGTCACCGTATTGTCTTTTGACCTCGGCCAGGACCTCTTTCATGTCGCTGACCAGGAACTCGCTCATCGCCCCTTTGGTGACAACTGCCAGGTGAAGGCCGTGCAATTCCTCTAAGATTATCTTGTACTCCTGGTATCCCAGGATGTTCAAGCCGCCTGTCCTCTCAACGTTGTCCACCATCTGCATGGCGTCCTTGACGAAGTTGCCCACCGCGCTGAGCATCGAGGAGAATATCATAGGATCGAATCCCAGCTCCTCCCTCTCGTGCTTTGATATGGGCACGCCGCCGTCGTTCATCAGGTACACGGACACGACCAGAGGCGGGGGCTCACCTGAGATGAGATGCAGCAGGCCGGCTTCCCTCAAGGCAGTCTTGATTGGAAACAACGGCTCCAGGCTCTCGGCCAGGCACCAACCTTTGATGATCAACGCGCCTTCGCACTCGGCGGCCTTTATGGATTCAGAAACAAGCCTGGTCTTGCCGATGCCAGCTTCACCGGTAATGAAGACGGTGGAGCCCTTGCCTTCAATGGCCTTGTCTAACGATTTGATGAGCTTTTGGAGTTCTTCCTCGCGACCGATGAGTTCGGGCTCAATCAGGTCCAATTCTTCCATTGGCGGAGAGATGTGTTCGGTCGTTAATATAATTTCTGAGGGCTATGGCAGGTAAACCAAAGAACAGGTGCCTTTCTTTTCTTTAGTATTTCTTTTCTTTATCTTCTTTTGTTCTCTTTTCTTTTTTCATCGGTATATCGAATCATAGAGGGGATGTCAACCTGGATACATGATAGGGGTGTCCTCGGCTTCCTTACCAGTTCACTACCCATATCGTGTCCGCAGGCACATGTATCCAGTAGGCTTCTCCGGCAGTCATCATGTAGGTGTCGGCGAGCTCTGTGGTCCTGTAGGGGGCGGCGGCGCTGAAGCCCTCCACTGGTCGGTCGTAGCCTGTTCCGGCCAAAGCGGTTGATATCTGCCGCTGGGTCAGGGACGGGTATCCGACCATGTTCCAACCCGCAAAGAGCTGGATGTTCGTCGATGCCGGGACCACTCCTGTTCCGACAGTGAGGAAACCGTCGCCGACCGCGGTTACGTGCACCCACAGGCCCATAGTGTTGTCAACGGGTGCCAGGTCATTCAGGGCACTTGGCTTGAAGTCCGCGTAGGATTTCCATTCATCGGTCAGAGGGTCGCACCATTGAACGATATCCCAGGTTGTAGTACCGTCCCCGCGCAAGGAATCGTCCAGGACACCGGTCGCATTCCCGCTGACATCGATCGGATACGAGATGAGGTTCCAGCCGTCTACGACCGGTATGTCGAACTTGGTCGAGTCCACGACCTCGATGTTCCAGACCAGGTGGTCCTGTCGCATGCCGTCGGTCAGGAAAGGGTACATCTTGTAAGTGCCCTGTTGGCCGGCCGTTGGCGTCCATGAGAACAGGCCGGTAGCGAGGTTGACGCTCGCTCCCGCTGGCACTTGCCTGACGTAATATCGCAAGGGCATGTTGTCAGGGTTGTGGGCCGTGAACTGCACCAGCAGGGTCTCGCCGACCTCGACGAAGGCTGGAAGGGCGATGCCATCGAGCTTGGGCGCCTGCTTGGCCAGTCCGGAGCACTGGTCGTCGTGCCTGAACAAGCCCCACTCGATGTTGTCCTCGTTGTAAGTGTCGTTATAGTCCCATATATAAAACCGGTTGACCTTGTTGACGCCGCACATTATCTCCAGGTCGCCGTCCGAATCCAGGTCGGTCATCGTGGGCGTGCAGATGCACTCGGTCTCCGGGTCGGTGGTTGTGGGGTCCGGGTCCAGGGGATAGCCGGCAACGGGCGAGCCGTCGTGGTGCCAGGCATGTATCAGACCGGGAGCCCCGGTGCTGTTGGAGGTCGAGCCGCACATCAGTTCCATATCGCCGTCGCCGTCTATGTCGCCTATTGACGGGGCACTCTGGGGGTCGGTCGCACTGGGCGTCCCCTGGACCAGTTGCTTCGGGAAGCCCAGGGCGCTCAGCGGGTTGCCGGCAGAATCGAAGGCGTAAATAGTATTATCAGGACCGTTGAGAAAGAACGATTCGAGCGTTCCGTCACCTGTAAGGTCGCCAATGCTGGCTTGTCCATAAGTGCCCAAGTTAACGCCAGCGGATCTGGTCCAGACAACATTGATCGATGTACCGTCGAACTCGAAAGCCCTGGCATTCATGGAGGCCGCGCCGACGACCTCCAGGTCGCCGTCACCGGTCAGGTCTCCGACACAAACGCCCTTGTGGCTTCCGCCGGCGACGGAGTCCAGGATGGCCCCGTCGCTGCCGCGTAGAACGTATGTATCGGTCCACGCACCCATGATTATCTCGACGTCGCCGTTGCCGTCAAGGTCGGCCGCCGCAGGCGGGGCCTGGCAATTCTCGATGAAGGTGTGCCATTCCAAGGTCCCGTCGTGCTGGAAGCAGTGCACGCCATCGTAGATGTTGTCCGGGTCGGCCGCGACAACGATTATCTCGCCGTCGCCGTCACCGTCCACATCGGCCAGCAAAGGATTGGCCCTGATGAAGTAGCCGAAATTGATGGGCCAGGAACCGGACATCAAGGTCCCGTTCCAATGCCAGACCCAGATCTGGCCGGCCAGGAAGGTGGTCGTGACGACCTCCCAATCGCCGTCGCCGTCCACGTCGCCAATGGCGCTCGATGAGCAGCTGGGGTCACCGGCCATCGTGTTGGGCCAGCCTGGAACGTTGGTGGCGTCCTCGTTCCAAATATGTGTGTATCCTCCCGAGCCGGGATTGCGATAGCACCCCTGGATTATCTCGTTGGAGCCGTCCTCGTCAATGTCGAATATGATGGGACAGGAACGGATGTAATCGCCGAGGTCCTTCGGCCATCCAGTGATGTTCAACGACTCGTCAGGGGCAGGTGTATCCAGTGGTCCGTTAAGTACAGACGTATCGATTGGCTCCTCAGGATTTACCACGCTGACCCCCATGACAGTCACCGTGCCGAAGACCGTTACGCACGCGATTAACAAGCTGAGGAACTTGAGCTTCATGTCTCCACCTCGTTGGCATATAAAGGCGGGAAGCCCATAAGAAGCTTGCGTTAACGCACTCAAAAAAGACCGTCCACGCTGAGGTACCTCTCGCCTGAATCCGCGAACATGCAGACGATGAGCTTGCCTTCGTAACCCGGTCTCTTCGCCAGTTCCAGGGAGGCGTGGGCGGTTGCCCCCGATGTTATGCCCACGAGTATGCCCTCGTCCCTTGCCAGGCGCCTGCAGGCCGCAAAGGCGTCCTCCTCCGAGACCAGGACGATCTCGTCGACGAGGCTTTCGTCGTAGAGGTCCGGAACCCAACCAGGCGCGGTGCCCATCATCCTGTGCGGGTTGAAGATGCCCCTTGACAGGAACGGGGCGTTGGCCGGTTCGATGCCGATGATCCTGAGCTCGGGCCTCCTGGGCTTGAGGACCTTGGATACGCCGGACGCCGTACCCGTGGTGCCCAGCCCGGCGACAAGCGCGTCCATGCGACCGTCCGTGTCGCGCCACAGCTCCTCAGCAGTGGTCTCCGCATGCGCCAGGATATTGTCCGGGTTCGAGTGCTGGCAGATGTAATAGGAATCGGAAATTTCCTCATGCAATTCCTTGGCCTTCTCTCGCGCCCCGAGGGTCCCCTTCTCCTTGGGCGTGAGAACCAATTCCGCGCCGAAAGCCTTGATGATCTTCCTCCTCTCCAGGCTCTGTATCTCCGACATGCAGATGATGAGTCGGTAGCCCTTCATCGCGCAGATGGACGCGAGGGCGATCGCCGTGTTGCCGCTGGAGGCTTCGATTATAGTCGTGTCCTTCGTTATCTGGCCCCGCCTCTCGGCCTCGTTGATCATGTAAAGGACGGGCCTGTCCTTCATGCTGAAGGGATTGAACATCTCCAATTTGGCGGCAATCCTGGCCTCCGATCCTCGGGCAAACCTGTCCAGGTAGACGAGCGGCGTGTTACCGATGCAATCCACAATGCTTTCCTTTATCTCCATTATATCATCCTGAGCTCAGGCTCTCCAGCGCCTTCCTGCAATCCTCGGCCCACAGCTTCATGCCCATCTCATCGAACATGGATATGGCCTTCTCCATGTTCTCCCTGGTCATGACGGGCTCGCCTTGTGCCCTGTAAAAGAAAGCGTATTCCTTGAAGGTCCTGGCTAGCTCCTCCCTGTGCCCGACCTCCTCGAGTATCGACCTGGACCTCTCAAGCTCCTCAGCGGCTTTGTCCAGCTCCTTCGAGTGCCGGAGAACCATCGCCAACACGCGCCGCGCCAGGCCCTCCTCGCCCCTCAGGCCCTGGTCGACCGCGATACCCACGGCCTTTTCCGCATGCCCTTTGGCCGTGGCTATGTCTTCCTCATCCAGCGCATACTCTGCGAGACTGCAGAGCGGATGGATGGACATCTGCTTGTCCCCGATCTCCTGGCTGATCTCCAGGGACTCCTCGTAGTTCTTCTTGGCATTGGCCTTCTCCCCCTTGGTCTTGAATATTCTGCCGATGAGGTAAAGGGCGTATGCAAGACCTTGCCTGTCACCGATCTCGTCGCGAATTTCAAGGCATCGATTGTATATCCCCAGCGCCGTGTCCAGCTCGCCCTTGGAATGGTACAGGTTGCCGATGTTATAGAGGAGGATGGAGATACCAACCTTGCTCCCAAGTTTCTCTGCTATCTCCAACCCGCGGTGGAAATGCTCCAGGGCCTTGTCCAGTTCGCCCTTGTCCTGGAATATGACCCCGAGGTTGTTCTCGGTCTGGGCTATACCAAGGATATCCCCGATCCTCTCGCGGATCTCCAGGCTCTTATGGAAGTAATCCAATGATTCGTTGATGTTGCCGAGGCCGAGGGTGACGCTGCCCATGTTGCCCAACAGGAGAGCTATCTCCTTCGGGTTCCCTACCCTCTCGCTCAGCTCGAGGCTGCGCCTGTAATATTCCAGCGCATCCCTCATCTCTCCCCTGTGATAATGAACGTTCCCGATGCCGTTGAGGGTGGCGGCGACCTCCGCGTCATATGTCCCGACCTCGGGGGTAAAGGCGTCCAGGGCTTCTTTGTAAATAGTCATGGACCTGTCGAAATCGCCCTTTCTGAAGCAAGTTGTACCGTCTTCCAGCCAAATCTTTCCCAGCTCCACTGGGGCCTTGCCATCAATCAATTCCGCTGCCTCCCTTGTCTGCTTCAGGGATTCATCGAAGTCGCCCTTGTTCGTGAGAAGATTGGCGCTCTTCCTAAGCATCCTGGCCTTGAACACTCTGTCCTCCGCGGCCTCCTTCGCCCTCCGATAATCATCGATCGCGTCGTCGTAAAGACCCATGACCGACCTGACATCTCCCAGCCTCTCAAGCAGGTCCAGGCGTTTGGCCGCCGCAAAGGTCTTGTCCAGGCCGGGCAGGGCACCCAGGGCGGCTTCGTAGAACTCCAGCGCCCGTTCCAAGGCATACGAGCCCTCGGCCTTTTCCCCCGCTCGGGTGCAGTATTCGACGCATTTCCCGTGCTCATTGGTCCTGGAGAAATGTCTGGCCAGCTCGAAGATGACCTCGTCCGGGTTATCGGCGTAAGCGGTCTCGAAGTACTCGCCGAGTGCCCTGTGATGACCTACCTTCCACCTATCCCCGATACTTTCGTATATGACGCTCTGGAACAGGGCATGGCTGAACTCCAGTGTACCGTTCCTGCTATTAAGGATGCCCGATCTCACAAGCCGCTCGATGGACTGTCCGGGCTCGCCGATCATCCGATTTGAGCCCATTATGCCAGAGTCAAAACTCTGCCCGACGCAGGAGGCGTACTCTGCCATGGCCATGGCGTCGGCGTCGAGGGCTCCGAGCCTTCGGTTGACAACCTCCTCCACGGTCTCCGGGATATGATACGAGTCCGAGACGAGGGTGAAGCCGCCGCTCTGCCGCGCAATGTTGCCGTCGGCGTGCATGCCCTTGAGCATCTCGATGACGAAGAGGGGATTGCCCCTGGATTGCTCGAACATGCCTTTGGCCAGTGAGTCAGGGAAATCATTGTTCTCGAACATCCTGTTGATGATCTCGACGGTGTCACCGAGTTCCAGATGCTCCAGGACCATCTCATCGAGTATCCCCTCCCCCTTCATGCCCTCTATGATCCCCTCGAGGACCTCCGATTCCTTGGGTCTCAGCGTCCCCAGCAATAGGATGGGGGAGCCCCTTACGTTCCTTGCCAGGTAGTTGATCACGAACAGCGAGGACTCCTCGGCCCAGTGCAGGTCTTCCAGAATGACCGCGATGGGCCTCTCCCCGGCCAATCGTTTCAAGACCTCAAGGACCTCGTCAGCTATCCTGAGCCTCTCGGCCTGGATGTCCATTCCCTCGATGCTCCTGCGGACAAGGAACCGCGCATCGGCCAGGCCGGAGAGCTCTTCCTGTATCGGGGCAGCGTCCTGCATGCGCCCGGACCACGTGCCGAGAAGTTCCGAATGCCTTTCCTCGATGCCCGTCATGGTGCGTCTCAGCAGCGGCTGCATGTCTGCGTGCTCCTCCCCGGCGAAGACGGCCGTGAGGAAGACGTGCTCACCGTGCTCGATGAGGATCTTCATGTTCCCGTACTCGAGGCGGCCCAGGCCCGGCCCCAGCTCCCCGGTCGTGTCCAGGCTGTCGCGCACAAAATCCTGCACGGCCGCGAGCATGCCCGCGAATATGTCGGCGTCCATGTCCTCGTCCGCGCCCGAGGTCTCGGCCACCAGCATCCCCGCCCGGTTCACGGCGAAGAGCTTGGCAAACCCCTTGGACTCCAGCTCCTCGAACAGAGGCCTGTCCAAGACCTCTCCCAGTGCATTGGTCATTATAAGGAAGGGCTGGCTGACATCGGCCGATGCCGCTCCCCTCAGTATCCTGATGTTGCCTTCGGAGGCCGATTCATGAAAGGCGTCCATCAGCCTCGTCTTGCCGATGCCGGCCTCTCCTGCCAGGAAAATGGTAGCCCCCTCTCCTTTGATGGCATCGGCCAATGCACCGCTTAGTTTTTCCAGCTCATCAGCCCTTCCGATGAACTCGGGTTCCCTCAGGGTCATCTCATCCATCAAGGTCCTCCAGCGCCCTCCTGCACTTTTCTATCCACAGGTTCATGCCCGATTCCTCGAACATGCCGAGGGCCTTCTCCATAAGGCTACGAGCTGCGGTCACGTTCCTGTCCGGGTTGCCTTCGACAGCGAGCATGAGGGCGAATTCATAGTGCATTGATGCTTCGGAGAGCTTGTCATCGATATCATTGAAGAGGTCCACCGCTTTCTCGAACTCCTCCTTGGAGCGGTCGTACTGGCCCTTGGCTCCGTAGGCCGAACCGAGGGCCGTGTGCACCAGGCCGAACTCCCTTGTCAGGTCCACTCCTTTTGCCAGTTCCAATGCCTTGTTGGCGTACTCCAGGGCCTTGTCCGCGTCTCCAAGCTTGACATGGGTGTTCACCAGGTTGACATAGGCGTGGACCGCCCCCCTCTTGTTTGCAGTGGCCAGCATGTACTCCAGACTCTCCTCGGCCCTGTCCAGAGCATTGTCCCGGTCTCCTTTCGCCAGGTAATATATGCTGACGTTGCTGAGAACGTTGGCGAGGAATATCTTCTCCCCCGTCTGCCTGAAGATCGCAATGCCCTTCTCGTAGAACTCGATGCACTTCTCCAGGTCGCCCTTGATGCCGTAGATGCCGGCGATGTTGTCGTAGGATATGCCCGTGCCGCTCTTGTCCCCGATGGTCTTCCTTATCTCCAGGGTCTTTTTGAAGTACTCGAGCGCCGTGTCCATATCCCCCGCGTACCAACACTCGATGCCTAAGTTCCCAAGCGCATTGGCCAGCTTCAGGTTGTCCCCGACCATCTCGGAGATGCTCACGCTCTTCTGATAATACTGGATGGCCTTGGCCCTCTCACTGGTCCGGGAGTACACCATGCCAAGGGTGTGGTATGAATCGGCGAGAAGTTCGGTCGCCTCCATGTCTTTCTTGATCTCGATGGACCTGTCAAGATGCTCCAGAGCCTTCGGGTACTTGGCCAGCTTGACGTTCATGATGGCGAGGTTGTGATGAGCCTGAGCAACTTGGACCCTGGCTCCCGCCTCCTCGGCGATACTCAGGCACTCGTCCAAAAGCTCAGAAGCCTTCTCCTCGTCCCCCTGGCGAAGGTGGATGAATGCCCGTTTGTTCATCATCCTTGTGATGAACTCCTTGTCCCCGGAGACCGAGTAGGCCTTCTCGAGACTGGCGATGGCATCCTCGAAGGACCCCAGAAGCGTATTGACCTCGCCCAGCTTGGCGTGCAGTTGCGCCTCCATCTCAGGCCCGTGAGGCTGCTTGGCGAGTGATTCCAAAGCGAGCTCGTAATATTCCCTGGCCTGCTCGGGGGCGAAGGCGGATTCCGCCTTCTCGGCGGCCTTCACGCAATATTCGAGCGCCCTGTCGTGGACGTTGGAGCGGGAATAGTGCTTGGCCAGTTCATAGATAACTTCGTCCGGGTTGTTGCCGTACACGCTTTCGTAATACTCTCCGAGGCTTTTGTGGTAGGCGCTCTTCCACCGGTCACCGATGCTCGAATAAACGAAATCCTGATACACGGCATGGCTGAACTGCATGCTGCCGTTCAGCGCGTGGACGATGCCGCGGTCCTTCAACGTGGAAAGCGCTGCTGGGACGTCAGTGCCGTACGTGCAGGAAAGGGCCAGGGAGTCATCGAACTCCCCGCCGACGCAGGAAACGTATTCGGCAAGGGCTATTGCGCCGGCGTCCAGGCTGTCCAGGCGCTTGCCCACCACGTCCTGTACCGAGCCAGGAACGGAATAATCCTCATTGACAAGGGCGTAGCCGCCGTTATCCTTGACGATGCTGCCGTCCTCGCCCATCTGCCAGAGCATCTCCTTTACGAAGAGGGGATTGCCATCGCACTGGGCGGCCAGGTTCTCGATGAGTGTCGACGGGAAGCCGTGACCGGGATACAACTCGTCTGTCAGGCGGGACACGCTGTCCCTGCCCAGCTTCTCCAGGACCAGCTCTTCAACTGAATTCTCCTCCCGCATGGCCTCCAGCGTCCTGTCGAACAGCTCGCTCTCACCGGGCCTGAATGTCCCGACCAGGAATATCCTGTCCTCGCCGATGTTCCTGGCCAGATACCTGAGCACGAACAGCGATGACTCATCGGCCCAGTGCAGGTCCTCCAGCACGACGAGCAGCCCGTTCTCCGCAGCTATTCTCACAAGGCTCTCCAGGGCCTTATCCGAGATGCGCATCCTCTCGCTGTCCAGCCTTACGCCCTCCAGGTCCTTCCTCACGAAGAACCGCGACTCGGCAAGACGTCCGACCTCGTCCTGGACAGGGGCGATCTCGTCCATCCGCCCGGACCACATTTCCAGGGTTCGGCCATGCTCGGATTCCACGTTCTGCACGGTCCGCTTCAACAGGCGCTTCATGTCACCGTGCTCGGCTCCCTTGAACACTGCCGTTAGGAACACCTGCTCCCCGTGCTCCATGATGATCTTCATGTCACCATACTCCAGCCTGCCCAGGCCCGCCCTCTGCTCCCCGGCCTGGTCGAAGCTATCCCTGACGAAGTCCTGCACAGCCGCCAGCATCCCGGCGAATATATCGGCGTCCAGGTCCTCCTCGCCCGACGACGCCTCGGCCATCAGCATTCCGGCCTTGTTCACTGCGAATATCTTGGCGAATGAAGTGTATTCGTGCTCCTCGAAGAGGGGCTCGTCAACCTCGCTATCAAGCGCGTTCGAGAACACGAGAAAGGGCTGGCTGGCGTCCGCCCTGGCCCCGCCGGAAAGTGTTCGAACTTCCGATCTCGCGGACAATAGGAACTCCTCGAGCAGCCGGGTCTTGCCAAGGCCAGCCTCACCTGATATCAACAACGTACTTCCTAGACCGGACACAGCGGCATCCAGGCCCTCATTCAATCTGGCCAGCTCGTTCTCGCGGCCGATGAGGTCCGGCTGCCTCAGGGCCATTTCCTCCATCGAGTTAGAGAACCTCCCTGGGATATATTACGGTTGTGATTGGGAGTATATATGGACGATAACCGCACATATCAGCGAGAAAACAATTAAACCGAAGATGACATACTCCGCCGATGCGGATCAAGAGGCTGGCCAAGACCCATTTGAACCGTCTGAACGAGATAGACCGGACAGAGAGGATCAGGATATTGTTCACGTACAAGGAGGGAGAGCTCGAGGAGGAGCGCGTCGCTTACAAGGTCCCTCCCTGGAGCGACGAGAAGGTCCATTCCCTCATAGACCTAGTGCGCCCCGAGCTGGATAAGGGCGGCGTATTATTCGGCGCACTGGACGGGGAGAAACTGGCCGGAGTGGCCGTACTCGGTAACAGGCCCATATGCGGCGATGACGGGATGCTGCAGTTCGTTCTCCTGCACGTGAGCGAGGGCTGCAGAAGAATGGGAGTGGCAACGAAGCTGGCTGGCAAGGTCATCAAGACCGCGAAGGAGCGGGGGGCCAAGCGCTTGTACATCTCGGCGACCCCATCGGATTCCGCGCTGGGCTTCTATTTCAGCCTCGGCGCCAAGTTGGCCCCGAAGGTCGACAAGGAACTGTACGAACTGGAGCCAGAGGACATCCACCTCGTGTTGGACCTTTGAGAGGATATCAAAGTCCCGGTTTCGGGACAGGCTTATTATGGGCGGGTCGTATCTTCGAACGGTGATCCCATCATGACCAGCGAACCGATGAAGGGCAAAGTGGTCGTCATCACCGGAGCAACCTCCGGCATTGGCAAGGCCATGGCCATGGAACTAGTAAAAAAAGGGGCCACCATTACCCTGACGACCAGGGATATGGGCAGAGGGCAAGCCGTAAAGGCCGAGATGCTCGAGGTCTCCGGCAACCCGAACGTGGAGGTCCTCCTCTGCGACCTGGCGTCCTTCGACTCCATACGCAATTTCTGTAAGGCCTTCTTGTCAAAGCACGATGAGCTCCACGTACTCGTGAACAACGCGGGTATCTGGGACTTCGACCGCCGGATTTCCCACGACGGCATAGAGCGCATCTTCGCCGTGAACTTTCTCGCACCCTTTCTCATGACCGATCTGCTCCTGGGCAGGATGAAGGAGAGCGCACCATCCAGGATTGTGAACGTGGGCTCGGCGCTGCACGGTGGAACCGTCCAATTTGAGGACATCGAGTTCTCATCCGGTTTCTCCGGCTTCAGGGCATACAGGCAGTCCAAGCTGGCCCTGCTCCTTTACACACGGCTGCTGGCCAAGAAACTCGAAGGGACGGGCGTGACCGTCAACTGTGTCGCACCGGGAATGGTCAACACCAACCTGGCACGGGACGCCGGACCGATGATGAGGGGGATGTTCAGGCTGCTGGGCAAGAGCCCCGAGAAGGGGGCGAGAACCCCCTTGTACGTGACCAGTTCGCCAGGGGTCGTGAACATGACGGGCGAATATTTCTCGAATATGAAGGTGAAGAGGTCCTCGAAGGAATCGTATGACATGGAGCTCGCCGCGAGGCTGTGGAGGGTCGGCGAGGGATATCTCAAACGGGCAGGCCATTGACCAAACGGAGCCTACCTCCAACTTAGACGACCGTTCGAAACGCTTAACGGGAACAAAGAGATATCCGTGTAAACCTATTGGGGTATTGCATGAGCGGGATATCACGTGAGCACGTAATGAACGCCTTGATCGAGGCCCTGGAGCCCCTGGATTATGCAAGGGCCCTGTTCGAGGGCGGGGCATTGGGCTTCGACAGGGTGGACGAATGGTCCGACATCGACCTGGGCCTGATGGTCGAGGACGACAGGGTGGAGGAGGCGTTCGACAAGGTCGACGAGGTGCTGGAATCACTCTCCGGCATCGCCCTCAGATACAGGCTGCCCGAGCCCACCTGGCACGGCTCCCCCCAGTGCTTTTACAGGCTACGGGATGCCAGCGAGTTCCTGCTGGTGGACCTCTGCATCATGAGGAAATCCGATGATGAAGACCTGTGGCCCTTCGAGATACACGGCACGCCGGTCGTCCACTTCGACAAGGACGGGGCGTTCAAGGGCTCGACGTACGACCCTGAGAAGGTCGCCGAGGCCATCGGGAAGAGGTTGGACGAGCTCAAGACCATCTTCGAGATGTTCCAGATACTCACCCTGAAGGAGCTGAACCGCGGCAACGTCATCGAGGCCATGCCCTTCTACCTCGGGTACACTTTCAGGCCCCTCGTCGAGCTGTTGCGGATGAAGCATTGTCCCCAGCGTTATAATTACCACACAAGGTACGTCCATTATGACCTGCCCGGGGAGGTCGTGAAAAGGTTAGAGCCCCTGATATACATCAAGGACCCCGTGGAGCTGAAGGCCGCGTTCGAGACCGCGGGCGAGTGGTTCAGGCAGCTGGCCGACGAGATGGACATGGATGAGGTCAGAAAGAAGCTGGAGGCGTGCCGAGAGCCTTCACAGCACAGTTAAATACACCCAGTCCCTTTCAATATCATGCCGGATGAATCATCTCAGGAGGAGGCTTACGACGGCACCGTCGGTGTAACCATCCCGGTAAACGTGACCATCGAGGGCAAGCACAGGATTCTGGATTTTTCGGAGCTGGAGCAAGTGCTCAGGAACGCCAAGGTCATATCCCAGGGCGAGTGCGGCTGCAGGAAGGACAGGGGGGACGATGCCTGCATGCCCCCGATGAACGGCTGTTTCGGCATCGACGAGTATGCCAGGAAGGGCATCGAGGAGATGGGCGAGAGGTCCATCACTGTCGAGGAGGCACTGGAGGCCATGCGCGAGACCTATGACGCAGGTCTTGTTCACGTGGTCTATACGTTCAAGGGCAACGAGGAGCCGAACATAGTCTGCTCCTGCTGCACGTGCTGCTGCGAATTACTCGGGGTCGCGGCAAAGGTCGGGTACGAGGACCGCATCTTCGAATCCAGGTACATATCAACCCACGACATCGACAAATGCCAGAACTGCGGAACGTGCGTTGACAGGTGCCAGTTCAACGCGAGAACACTATCCGACGGAAAGCTGGTCTTTGATCGCGGCAAGTGCTTCGGCTGCGGGGTGTGCGTCAAGACGTGCCCGGCAGGGGCCATCGATATGGCGGAGCGCTAGAGCTGGTGAACGTTCACGTTCCCGTTCGTCGTTTCCACGTATATCTCGTAGCCGCCGGCGTTGAGGTCGCCGCGGACGTAGTGGTCAGTGTCGTCCGAAAGGTCCAGGCTGATCCCGCTGAACGAGATGACGCCGTTAACGGTCGAGATGTCTATGGTCACTTCCAGGTCGGGGTCAATGAACACATCCACCTGCCCGTTCGTCGAGTCTATGTTGAGGTTGCTGCCTATTGACCGCATGTCCACGCGGATGGCCCCGTTGGTGGTCTCGACCTCCACGACCTCATCGGTGCTCTGGACATGGATATCGCCGTTGACTGCCCTCACCTTCTCCAAAATGATGTATTCGGGCACCCTGAGGCTGAGGTCGAAGCTGTCGCCGATGAGGTTAGAAAGGTCCTCGGTGTGCTCGACCTTCAGCTCAAGGCTGTCACCGTTCTGGGTCACGACAAGTTCCATCAGGTCCAGATCCTGTGAGCGGTCTGCCCGTTTAATGCCCTCCAGAAGTATCTGGTCACCGTCATAAGTGACGATGTCAATGTCACCGTTGACCGTCATCACCTCGAGCTCCAAGCCCGGGATGGCAGCATAATGCTCGTCCACCTCCTCAGTGTAAAGGCCGTTGCCGTTCTGCACCGTATCGAGCAAGAACACGAATACCAGCGCTGCAAGGACCACAACCACGACCACTATCACCGCCACGGCGATGATCAATGCCGTGTTCGTACCGCTCTGGGGCGGAGGGGGCGGTGGCGCGTATGTAGTCTGCGCGGGCTGGGAAGCCGGCTGCGGGGCCGGCTGAGCGTTACCTTCCATGATATCACCAATTTACATCTGGGAGTAAGGAATTGAGACTTAAAAGGCTTGCTCCATGCCCCCAGTGCGATAATTAATTATCATGGAAATCCCATTACCAATCAAACACACACGAGGGGGAGCTTCACGATGGAAGACTTTGCATACCAACAACTTATCGGTCGGGCCAGGGAACTGGAGCAATTGCGTGACAAGCTCAATGACGCGGTCACAGGAAAGGGCGGCACGGTACTGATATCCGGGGAGGCAGGAATCGGTAAGACAAGGTTGATAGAGGAATTCAAATCAATAATTCCAGATAAGGAATCCCTGATACTATCGGGCGCGGCCGCCATGGATACCCTCCAGCCGTTCCTCATTTTCTCTGATTGCCTCGAAGAGCGAATAGACAAGCCGCTGTTCCTCGACCAGGAATATGTCTCATTTACCGAGATATTTGCGGTTGACCGGGAAGGAAAACTCATGGCCAAAGCTTCTCTGGACGGGGAGGAGGGTATGGATGCCGATATCTTCGCGGGCATGCTTTCGGCCGTTCAGGATTTCGTGAGGGACTCATTCGATTCCTCCGGAGACGGTAAGGCTGGTCTGGGAAGGCTCGAATACGGTGATATGAAGATACTGATGGAACATGGACCGCACCTGTTCCTGACGGCCGTGTTCAGGGGTGCCGAGCACCCGGATATGAGGAAAATGGTGAAGGAGACTGTCCGTGCAATCGAAGAGAAAGACAAAGGAGTGCTCGAACCCGGGTCAGCCGATGTCGATGATACCGCAGCGATCCGTGATGCGATCTCGCAGCTTTTCGACGCAAGGTTCCTTGTCCGAAGGGACATGGAAGGCGTCAAGTTGGAGGAGGAGCGATTGAGGATTGCCAACCAGGTCCTGGAGCTGGTCGTTGGGATCACAAGGGAAAAGCCCCTGGTCCTCATACTCGAGGACCTTCATTGGGCCGATGCCTCCTCATTGTTCGTGCTTAATTTTCTGGCGAGGAATGTCAGGAAAGAGAAGATACTGTTGGTGTGCACATTGAGGCCCAAGGAAAGCGATATCCTCCAGGAAGCGATAGAGCGAATGGACGAAGAGGGCGTTTCAACGGAGGTAATCCTGGGGCAGATGGGCCGGGATGATGTATCATCCTTGGTGAACGGGATGTTCGTTAATAATGAGTTCCCGCAGGCCTTCATCGGACAACTGGCCGAGCAGTGCGAGGGAAATCCCTTCTTCATAATAGAGATGCTCAGACACATGCACGATGAGGAAATCATCGTCAAAGCCGACGGGGGGTATCAACTGGTCAGCGAGGATTATACGATCCCGGCGACAGTGGAGGATGTCGTGCACCGGAGGTTGGGGACGCTTACGCCCGACGTCATGGCCATGGCGGAGTATTCATCGTGCATAGGCCGCGTGTTCGCCAGTGAGGTGGCCTTGTCCATCGACTCGCTGAAGGACCCGTCGGCAGCCCTGGGGGAACTCCAGGGCACGGGCATTGTGGTAGCCAACAACGGGAACTCCGAATTCAGTCATGCCATATTCCAAGAGGTGATCTATGGCGGGATAGGGGAGCGATGGAGGTCCGCACACCACAGGAACCTGGGAGAGTACTACGAAAGCACCTATGCAAACAGGCTCGACGAGGTTTTGTTCGACCTGGCTAAACATTTCTCTCTGTCTAACGAACACCAGAAGGCCTACGATTACTGCTGCCAGGCCGGAGATATGGCCGAGAACACGTTTGCCACCGAGCAGGCGATCGACTTCTTCGACAAGGCCCTGGAAAGACTTCCGAACCTGAAGCTGGAAGACAGGGCCGAGAGGGAAGCAGAGCTGTTCGAGAGACTCGGCGACCTTCACACCCTCATAGGAGATTTCGAGCCGGGGATCGAAGAATATCAGAAGGCTATGGACAAGCAATCGGACAAGAGGAAGAAGGCCGACGTCCAGAGGAAGCTGGCCATCATATACGAGAAGAAGGGCGACTACGAGAAGAACCTAGAGGAGTGCAACAGGGCCCTCGAACTCCTTGAGGGCGATGAGACCATAGTGAAGTCCAGGATACTATCCACTCAGGGCTTTGCTTACATGAGGCAGGGGGATTTCCAGAATTCCGAAGAGGTCTTGAGGGAGAGCCTCAGGATCGCAGAGTCGTTCGATGACAAGACGGAGATCGCCATGGCCAATCACTCCCTCGGAACCATGCTGTGGCACAGGGGGCAGATGGACGATGCATTCGTACATCTTGAAAAGGCCGTCGAGCTGAGGGAGGAGTTGAACGACAAGATAGGGCTCTCGAGGTCGCTCAACAACATCGGCCTGATCTCGTTTAATACCGGGAAGATCGACAAGGCCCTGGAGAACTGGAACAAGAGCATGGAACTGTTCAGGATAACCGGGGACATCGCCAACATGGCCGTGTCCATCGGCAACATCGGGACGATATACCTTGTCGTCAGCAATTTCGACGAGGCGCTGAAGTACTATCACGAGAGCCTTGAGATCAGAGAGAAGATAGGTGACAAGCGGGGGACCGCCGTGGGCACCTGCAACATCGGAGCGATATATCATCTGAGGGGAAATCTCGACGAGGCGGAGGTATATGTGAAACGAAGCTTGGACATCTACCGGCAGGTGGGGGACAAACCGGGCATGAGCGGGGCCCTCAATAACATGGCCAGCATATACTCGTTAAAGGGGGATGTAGACCAGGCACTGGAGTACTTCGAGCAGGGACTGGCCACGGCCCTCGAGATAGGGGAGAAGCGCACCGCCATCCATAATTACCTCGGGGTGGTCGAGTCACATCTCCGGAAAGGGGACGTCGAATTGGCGCGATCCAATGCCGAGAAGGCCCTTGAAATGTCGGATGACCTGAAGTCCAAGGCTGAGGAGGCCATCAGCAACAAGGCGATGGGCCTGGTGCTCAGGGAGCGGGAGGAATGGGACGAGGCCCTGGAGAGATTCAACCACGCCAGGGGCATATCCGAGGCCAGCGGGGACAGGCACGAGATAGCTCACCTCGACCTGGAGGAAGGCAGGCTGTGGAAGGCGAAGGGCGACGGGCCGAAGGCAAGGGAGCGTTTCGAAGCCGCCCTGGAGTATTTCAAGGGACTGGGAAACAAGGTCATGATGGACATGTTGGAGGAGGAACTGAAGGGGACCTAGTCCTCTTACATGCCCCGTCCCGGATGAGGATAATCACACATCAGAATCACTCAAGATAACTACCCTTCGACCAGCCTGCACACTTCCAGGCACCCGAGATACTCGCCCTCGGCCGCCCTCACCGCGATGTAGTCGATGCGCACCTTGATGGGCTCCCCCGTCCTCTCATCCTTGTTGGGCACCACCATCGATTCCATGTCCGTCTTGCCGGACCTCAGGTCGGCAAGGAGCTGCCGCACACGGTCCCGGCTCCTCTCCGAGTGGCAATCGAGGACATCGGTCCCCAGGATTTCGTCCGGCCTTTGGAATATCTTAGTCGGTTCGGTCCAGGCTATGATCTTGTCATTCTCATCGGTCAGCGTCAGCTCCGCAGGCAGAGCGTCCAGGACCGCCGCGAGCATCTCCTCCGGTATGTTACCCTTCATATTATCGGGGGAAAGATGAGTACCGATTACTTATTTCCTTTCCTTTGGCTCCTTGACTATCCAGAGCTGGGATACCAGCATGCCTGCCAGCATGAGGCTGCACCCGATGAAGGCTTTGAATGATAAAACCTCGCCGAGGAACAACCAGCCGCCCAACACCGCGAAGACCGCCTCCAGGCCCATGATGATGCTGGCGTGGGAAGGGTGTGCCCTCTTTTGCACGAAGACCTGGATCGTATATGCTATCCCGACGGAGGCCAGGCCTCCGTAGATAAGCGGGATCGCCGCCCCGGATATCCCTTCCCAGGTTGTGGATTCGAATGCGAAGGCCACACCCAGGCTCAGGAGGGCGCAGATGAGGAATTCCGCAAAGGCCAGCCGGAGCGTGTCCACCAACGGCGAGAGCTTTCCGATGACTATGATCTGGGCAGCCCAGAAGAAGGCGCCGATCAGCACCAGGGCGTCGCCCCAGGACATCGTGAGGTTCTCGGTGACACTGAGGAAATAAAGACCGATCACCGCAAGGATCACGCCCAAGACCGTGCCTTTCGAGGTCCTCTGACCTATGGCCAGCCCCATGACAGGTACGATGACCATGTACAGCCCGGTGATGAAACCCGCGTTGCCCGCGGTAGTGTAGATCAGGCCGACCTGCTGGAAGGACGCTCCCAGGAAGACGAGGGCCCCGGCGGCGATACCGCCCCAGATGAAGAGCTTCCCGGGGGGCATCAGGACCTCGCGGCCGTCCTTCTTTCTTGACATGAATAGTATGAACGGCAGAAGTGCTAACGCCCCCAAGAGGAACCGAATGCCGTTGAACCCAAAGGCGCCCATGTGGTCCATGCCCATTCGCTGGGCAACGAAGGCAAAACCCCAGATCGCCGCCGTCAAGAGCAGCAGGGAATCCGACTGGCCAGTGCTCATTCCTTTCCTCTTTCCGGTTTTTGCCAAAGGCTTTCACCCCCTACATGGTTCATTACTTCCAAGTCTCAACGTGCTCGTGGTCATAGCATTTCTTATTGTGAATACAGACGGTCCCACCGCATACCTCGCACTTCCACTTCCGCCTTTCTTTGGCAAGGAACCTCTTCTCGCCGTGCTCCTGTATGTACTTCAGATTCTCGATGAAGCTGACTCCCCACCTCTTCTCGTACTTTGCACTGATCTTTCGAACGTGCTCGCAGGGAAAATCATCGCATTCATAGCAATAGTGAACCTCGGCCTTCATCAGCCTGTCGCCGCACCGCTTCTTCACAAAGGCGCATTGTTTATTGCGCGGGCGGCAGCCCTTGCACTTGACGTTGCCCTTGCGTTTGGGCAGGTCCCGGGAAAATGCCAGATAGGCACTGCAGACGTTGCAGTTCATTCCGCAGGGTGCGATGAGCTCGGTCTCCATTGCCCCAACATGGAGAAGCCTGGCTTAATAATTTTCTGAGAATTATGCCGCAATCCCGCTTGAAACCGTGAATAAACGAAACCCGAGCAGGGCCGTGAATCACAGGAACAGCCACAGTTTCAGGATGACGAACAGGGCGAAGAGGCCAACGAGGGTCAGGCCTTCCTTCTTGTTCTTGCGGCCTATGCGTCGGCCGGTCCAGATGAATAGGACGGCGATGCACGTGGCCATCAGCCAGAAGGGCATGTCGAACCACAGCAGCGCCTCTTCAAACTCATAGCCGGCGATGATGGCCCCAACCCCGAACGAGAACATCGGGTCGGTGATGTTGGAGCCGAGCAGGGCGCCGAGGGAGATGCCGGAGGCCTTCTTCCTCATGCCGGAGATGGCCACGGTCAGCTCGGGAAGTGCGGCGCCGGGACCGATGATGACGATGGCGATGAGCGATTGGGAGACCCTGAACTGCTGGGCGACCAACTCTGCGTTGTCCACGACAAGCTTTCCGCCTATGATGAGGAGGGCGAGGCCGAGGACTGCCAGGGCCAGCTGCTTGGGCGCGTTGATGTGCTTCCGCTTCTTTTCTTTGATTTCCAGCTTGATGTTGTTGGCGACCTGATGATACCTGTTCAAATAATAGAGGTAGCCGAAGTATATGACGATGAGGACGAATGCCTCATAGGGATAGACATGACCATCCAGAGCGGAAAGCCACAGCCCGCCGAGGGCGATGAAGAGCATGGGCACCTCCCTGCGAAAGGTGTGCCTCCTGGCGAACATCGTGCCTATGAGGGCCGCGGTTCCCAATATCAGGGTGATCTGGGTTATCTGGCTGCCCAGGATGACGCCGACCGCGATGCCGTCGACCTCCGCCCCCGAATATACCCTCAGGCCAACGTACACGTTCGTGAAGATCTCGGGCAGGGACGTCCCTATCGAGACCAGCGTAAGGCCCAGAACGGCGTGGGAGATGTTGAACTTCTTGGCAAGCCTCTTGGCGGCGTCAACTGTAAGGTCGCTGCCCTTCCAGAGGATGATGAGGCCTACGATGATCAAAACGAACTCAAGAAACATCCTGAATCAAGCTGGGTATTCCCATTGGATATAAAAGGGTATTCGAGGCCAGTTTTACTGCGCCACCAAGCCGAACGCATTGTTTTCCAGGTCCTGCAATTAGTCTCAAAGCGGCAAACCAAGATGGTCGCCGCACAACGTGCAGATATAGGCTGAGCAGCTCGAAGCCTCAGGACTTCGGGGGAATAGTTGTGCGGTTCATTACCGTGAACATACAGACCAGGATCGCAAAGCCCGACAACCCAAGGCCTGGCGGTTTACGGCAAAAGAACAATATAATGGAAGGGATTACCATATACCAGGACGTGCGAGAATGAAGGAAGAAGTAGAGAAGGCAATCGAGGAGATAAGACCGCACCTGGCCGCGGACGGCGGCGATGTGGAACTGGTAGAGATCACCGACGACGGCATAGTGAAGGTGAGGTTCCAGGGAGCGTGCGCCGGCTGCCCGATGAAGCAGTTCACCCTCCAGACCGGCGTGGGCAAGATAATAATGGAAAGGGTACCGCAGGTCAAGCAGGTCATTGCCGTTTAGTTGTCTCCCAGGCGTAGGTTTTTACGGCCAGTATAATGAGAACGAGCATTGCGGGAACAGCGGAAAGCAGCTCGGGAATGGCAACTCCGCCCCAGTCGACGGCCCAGGCGACCATGCCGATGGCCACGCTGACCATCGCAATGATGCCGATAATCCTCAGTTCCGCATCAGCCAGAGTTGAAACCCCGAAGAACAGAAGGCCGCTCAATAACAATACAAAGAACGCGAAAGATACAAAGAAATGAAGGTCCATCGAATCCTCCGTGAAAACACCGATGCCAATGAGGGCCAACGCTGCCAGGAACAGCAGGGCCAACCCCACCTTCCGCAGCCGAACACCGTCCGCTATCCTGAGCCAAAGGCCGAGTATGAAGGGCGCCATCATCGCCCCGCAGATGATCAGGCCCCAGTTGAATATCGCGGCCACTGAGGAAACCCCCAGGTCGCTGAGCGCGTTGTCACTGAAGCTGAACCAGGGCGAGAGCGCGATGGCAACGGCGATGGCCAGCATGGCTATCACTGGCCCGATTATGCCAAGAAGTGTGACCGGCTTCGATGTGAGGACCACCCGCGGATTCATATCAATACCCTGATGATGAGATAAAAGATGGGCCCAATGAGATTTGAACTCACGACCTCCCGGTTTCGGAAAGGGATTCCGGCACGGAATCCCCCTATCAGCCGGGCGCTCCAACCAGGCTAAGCTATGGGCCCTTATGCGTATGCCCTCATCGGTCCATAGCCAACGTTTCAGCCGGGCGCTCCCGCAGGAAACCGAAGGTTTCCGAGGTGCGTCACAACGCGCATCGTTGGGACAGCGCAACCAGGCTGAGCTACGGGCCCATGTGGGCATTTGGCATTACCCTTAATGGATTTAAACATTATTGTGGTCGAGGGCCGCACATCCCACCTCCTCAAAATACCTAAATATCGCATTCTGGATACCCCCTTTCATGGGCTCAGGGTCCGAAGATACTGGTGATTGTGTCGAGGTCAAGCTGAAGCGGGACCTCGGGCTACTCGAGGTCATCATGATTGGCCTCGGGCCGACCCTCGGCTCCACGATATTCCTGCTCGTCGGCTTCGGCCTGGAGATAGCCGGCCCCGGGCTGGTCCTTGTTCTGATTCTCAACTTCATTGTCATCATATTCACGGCCACTGCATACGCGGAACTCAGCAGCGCTTTCCCTGATACTGGCGGAGGCTATCTCTGGGTGAAGGAGGGCCTTCCCGCCCCCTTCGGCTTCCTGGCCGGTTGGATGTCGTGGTTCGGCCACTGCATCGTGACGAGCTTCTACGTCATCGGCTTCGGCAAGGGCATATTGTGGATATTGGAGGCGAATAACCAGATACCTGAGGATTTCAACGGTGACCTGATCGTGAAGGCGCTGGCCGTCTGCGTCTGCGTGGTGTTCATCATCATCAACTACCGGGGGACGAAGGAGACCGGACGCTCAGGCATCATCATCACCATCATCCTCCTCAGCATCATAATCACATTCATCGTGGCCGCGGCGGTGTTCATCGCCCAGGGGTCTGGGGACGGAAACGTCGGAGCCATCATCAGCGACCCCATGCCAAACGGTCTAAGCTCAATATTCGTGGCCATGGGATTCACCTTCATCATCTACGAGGGCTTCGAGATAATCTCCCAGTGCGGCGAGGAGTGCAAGGACCCGCTGAAGAACGTGCCCAGGGCCACGTGGCTGTGCATCATCATCTCGACATTCATCTTCATACTAGTTGCCATCGTGTGCATGGGCGTTGTGGACTGGAACACCATCGGCGTGGGCACGGACCTCATCAGAGGGGAGGACGTGGTCGCCGAAGCCGCGGGCCTCGCTCTCCCCGGCGGGGTGATATTGATAGGCGCAGGCGTCATCCTCGGAACCCTGGCAGCCGTGAACTCGACACTGTTCTCATCCTCCAGGGTGTCTTTCGCCATGGGCAGGGATAAGACCCTGCCAAAGAGCTTCGGTAAGCTCCACGACAAAAGGCACACGCCGCACGTGGCCATCATAGTCAGCGGCGTCATCATAATCACCATGACACTCCTTTTGCCCATCGCCGAGATTGCGGCATCCACGTCCATCATGTTCCTGCTGCTGTTCCTGTTCGTGAACCTCTCTGTGATGACGCTGAGGTACAAGAGGCCAGACATCAAGCGCCATTATCTCATGCCCCTGTTCCCTCTAATACCGTTGGTCGGCATATTCTCGCTCCTCATTCTTGCGGCGGCCCTCTGGGAGGAGTATCAGGTCGCCTGGTTCATCGCTCTGCTCTGGATACTCATAGGATTGATAACCTACTACTTCTACGGAGGCAAGAAGACAATAGAGACCATCGAGCCCGAGGAGGAGCCAAAGGGCATCATCAAGACAATCATCGAGAAGAGGGAGGAGAAGGACTACAAGATTTTGGTCCCAGTGGCCAGGGAGGACCAGAAGGCGCTTGTGGAGTTCGCAGCGCTTGTGGCCAGGGTGGAGGACGCCGAGCTCCAGGTCTCAACGGTCATCGAGCTGCCTTCGACCGTGCCTCTTGACTCCCTGGGTTACAGGGAGACGTCGCCGCACATCAAGCTCGTGGAGAAGCTGAAGAAGGCGAGCAACCGCGAGCTCGTGAAATCGGATGGCAGCGTACTGGTCTCACACTCGGCGTCCACATCCATCCTCGACACCGTGAAGGAGGAGAAGATCAACCTCCTGGTCCTGGGCTGGAAGGGCCGGACCACAGAGGGCCGCCTGTTCGGCGTCACCCTCGACAAGCTCATCCAGAACGCGGATTGCGACGTGGTCGTCTTCAAGACCGCCGGTCTCAAGAAGGAGATTAAGAAGATCCTGGTGGTCTCGACACCAGAGTGGCACGTGACATACGCAACGGGCTATGCGGTCCTCTTCGCCAAGAGGGACGAGGCCGGGATAACGATATTCAGCGCCAGCACATCGAAGGAGGCCGTGGCCGAGGAGGAGAAGTACGCCGAAAGACTCGCTGAGATATGCAGGACCCACGACATACCCCACGAGAAGAAGGTGGTGCAGACATCCTCCATCGAGCAGGCCATACTCGACGAGGCCGAAGGTTACGACCTGGTGGTCATGGGCGCGAGCGATGAATGGAAGCAGAAGCACCACGCGTTCGGGCACCTCCAGGACAGGGTGGCCAGGGCGGTTAAAACGCCAATCCTCATGGTGAGGAAGGTAAGGAAGTGATCAATCGTTCAAGCGGGTGCCCAGGATGACCATGCCCTCCTCGGACGCCTTTTGCTTGAACTTCTTCAGGAACTCGGAGATTGTGTATTCGGTCGTGGCCGGGTTCTTGCGCCAGATGTCGATATTATATTCCACTGAATCGGATTCCAGAGAGAGCACGGAGACCTTCAGCAAGCCGTGTTCCTCGCCTGACTCGTCCAGACCGTTTGCCGCCTCCAGAAGCAGTTTCTCGGCATCGGCACCCGGGACCGAAGATTCTATCTTCACGGCGATCCTGATGAGAGTGCCCCCCAACTTCGTGAAGTTGTGGACCTTGCTGGCCAGCACAAGCTCGTTCGGGATGTCGATGATGTCGCCGGTCCGCGTTCTCAGGCGTGTGATGGTGAGACCCTGCGATTCCACCACCCCCACCTTGCCGTCGCCCACGCGTATCCAGTCGCCCCTGTTGATGCTGTCCGTCGTCAGCAGCGCGATACCGGATATGGCATTCCTGGTGACAGGCGAGATACCGAGTATGACGACGATGGCCAGTGTAAGGCCGATGAAGAAGAGGATTATCATGTCCAGGTGCTGGAACTGGACCATGTCCAGGATGATGGTCAGCGTGATTATGAACGCCACCCAGTACAGCGAGTACCTGAGCAGGGTCTTGAACAGGTCGATTAGGCCGGGCGTGAACTTTGTGGTCCTGTGCTTGAAGTCCTCCAGGATGATGGAAATGAACTTGCCCAGCAGGAACAGGATGATGAGCACCGCACCCAGCAGCAGGACGTCGCCCCATATCCGGGCAGTGTCAACCGTGTCCAGGCCCAGTGCTTGATAGATGTCGTTCCTCGTGGCCGCGTCAGGTATCGTGGCGATGCCTATCAGGATGGCCAATATGATCCCGAAGACGTACATGCCGTACTTGAGGAACAGTTCCCAGAACTCCATGATGCCGGGTTTAAAAAATGCGCCCTTGTCGGCCTCGGCCATCTGCCTGTGGTGCTTGACCGCATCGGACCCGAGCCTGCCCAGTATGACGAAGACGAAGAACACGACGATGGCGTTGAAAACGAAGACGTAATCCCGCACAAGCTCGAAAAAGCCCTCGAATCCCCTGGTGTGGATGGTCTCCCCGGCCACGACTACGGCCAGGATGAGGAGGCCGATGCCGATGACCTTGATGTATCTGTGAGCGGTGTCCAGCGTGTCCTCGTGGATGTATGTCCCCGTCTTCTTCATCTTCAGGTACGCGAAGAACCTGGAGATGTAGAGGTACAGGTAGGCAACGAGGACTATCAGGCCCACCACGATTAGTATGAAAGGCCCGTAATCCTGCAGGAATCCGGATATGTCCAGTGCATCAATGTATCCCATATGATTCACTCACCGATGAATATTTCTTTTATATATCTCTTTCTGATAATAATCTCCTCTCGCTGCACTGAGGGCCAGTGGGTCCCGGGCCCCGGTTCCTTCAAGTCTTTATGGAAATTCAAGAGTTCAACCCCCCTGGCTTCTCTAGCGGTGCGATACATATGGGACACCTGTCTATGTTCTCCAGGCAGTTCAGGTGGAAGATGGTCCCGCAGCGGCACTTGATGACGCTCTGGCCGGGGCCTATTAGGTCCATGCATATGCCGCAGTTCCTCTCGATGGAGGCCACCTCGGTCCCGGTCACGCTCCTTAGTATCTCAACGGGAGACCTGAGCTTCTCCTCGGCCGTCTCGCTCGTGAGTGCCGCTATCTGGCTCTCTATCTCGAATATGAGCTTCTCGCCGGTCGAGCCCGAAATGAGATTCCTGGCCCAGGCGTCGGAGATGGCCTTCTTTTTCTGTTCCAATGCCTCGTGCACCGTGAATATGTACTCTTCCTTTGGAATGAAGCCGTGCTCCTGTATCAGCGACCCCATCTCGGTGATGAGCTGTGAGTTGATCTGGCCGAACCTCATCGTCAACCAGTCGTACCCCTGCTTTGACAGTTCCCCATCCTCCTGCAGCGTGCTGAGCTCGTCCATCGAGTCCTTGAGAAGCGCGGCAACCTCCCTTTCCTCGGCCTCGGCCTCCTTCTTTGAGACGCCGTAGAAACCGAGCCGCCGCAACATTGGGCGCAGCGTGAAGCCCTGGATTATCAGAGTAGAAAGGACCACGCCGAAGGTCACGGCGATGATGGTGTCCCTGTAAGGGAAATATATGTCGTTCGCGGGATTGCCATCGTTGATGAATAAGGCATAGACAGGTATGGACAGGGCCATGGCTATGGGTATGGCGCCTCTGAGTCCGCCCCACCACATTGTGATCTGCCACCTCTTCGGGAGCTCGGTGGATTTCCTGTTCACGATCCTGCCGATAATGAAGACCATCAAGGCTCTTGCCAGCCAGAGGCACAGCACGCTGGCGATGATCAGGACTATGTTATCCCAGATATCGGATAATTCAACGCTCATCCCCACCATGATGAAGAGGAACGAGGTGACGGCAAAGGCCAGGAATGACCAGAAGTTCAGCAAAGTCATCCGGGAGGACGGGGCCATGGCCACCCTTGTCCCGTAGTTACCCAGGATTAGTCCTGCCACCACAACGGCCAGCACACCAGAGGCCTCAACCGTCTCGGCCAGTGCAAAGATGCCGAAGGCCAGTATCACTGTGATCATGACCTCCGTGAACTTGTCGTTGATCCGCCTGAGAACGAGATAAGCACCGTATCCGAGAGCGATTCCCAGCAATACGCCGAGGAATGAAAGTTTCAGGAACTGCGCCACACCATCGACCACGTTCTGCGAGCTCACCCCCGCGGCACCCGTCGTCTCGATTGCTATGATCACTGTCAGTATCACGCCGAATAGGACGATGGCCAGACCGTCGTCGAAGACGCTCTCGCCCTCGACTATGCTCCTCAGCTTCTTAGGGACCTTCATCTCCTTGTAGAAGGCGAGTATTGATGCGGGGTCGGTCGGTATGATAATGGCTGCGATAAGGAGTAGGATAATGAATGGGTAGACCGGGAAGGCCAGGTTTAGGAGGGCGGCCACCAGGAACACCGATAGCATCAGCCCAGGCAGCACGAGAAGCGCGATTATCTTGGCGTTCTCCTTCAGGTGGGACAGTCTCATGTGTAACGCCCCCTCGAACAGCAGGGGCGGCAGTAATATGTGGAAGATAAGGTCTCGGTCTAGGGTAAGGCCTGCAGGGGTCTCCAAACCCAATATAACGACGAAGATGCCAGCCAGCACTAGCGTGATGGTGTATGGCCACCGTATCAATTTAGCCAATATGGCGACTATGCTGGCTATCGCGAATATGATTATCAGACCGTTTACGTCAATTATCATGTCCAATACCTTGGAGTGGTCTCTATAGAGGATGGGCATATAAAAATATATATAAGGGTATTCCCAGACCCCATGGAGATAATCCCACTAGCCGCGGAAAGCCTCGGCGTCCGCAGCATGGCCACCCTGGTTCGGACCAAGGATATATCGCTCGTCATCGACCCGGGGGCTCGCCTGGGCCCGAGCAGGTACGGGTTGAGGCCCCACAGGCTCGAGATAGGCAGGAGGAGCCAGCTCTGGAAGGACGTGAAGGATGCGGTGCGGAGGTCCAGTGTTCTGACCGTATCCCATTATCACCACGACCACCACGAGCCCAAGGCCCCCTTCATCTACGACGGCAAGGTTGTGCTTCTCAAGCACCCGAAGGAGAACATCAACAAGAGCCAGACTGCACGCGCCGCCAGGTTCATGAAGCTCATCAAGGGGAGGGCGAGGGAGATCCACATCGCAGATGACAATCAATACGACTTCGGCAACGCTAACCTGTGTTTCTCGAAGGCGGTCCCCCACGGCACGGACGACCGCCTGGGTTACGTTGTCCAGCTGGCCGTCACCGAGGGCGATCACACCTTCGTCCACTCATCGGATGTCGAAGGCCCCAGCCTGAAGAAGCAATCGAGATTTCTATTCGAGCTGCAGCCGAGGACCGCTGTCATCGACGGCCCCATGACTTACCAGATGCACCGCTACGGCAGGCACGCGCTGGAGACGAGCATCAAGAACCTGGTCAGGCTTGTGTCCGACACCCCCATCAAAACCCTCATTCTGGAGCACCACCTGCTGAGAGACCTGAAATGGAGGGAGAAGATGGTCGACGTCATCAAGGCAGGTGAAGAGCACGGCTGCGCCGTCCAGAGCTTCGCGGAATACGGAGGGAGGAAGGAAGAACTCCTCGAGGGCCTGAGAAAGCAATTGCACGAAGGAGATAAATAATCCTACCTCATTATGGAACGAGGTAATAACATGAACTCGATGGAAGGTGTGAAGGGCGGCCTTGTTGCCGTGCTGGCAATAATAATGTCGTCATTCTTTCTGATCATATTCGCCCTGATATATTTCCTGGTGACCATGTGGATCATAAACTTCGGGGCCGAGGTCCTGGACATGAACCCGGACGGCAGCTTCGTGGTGTTATCCGCCAGCATCGTCACCCTGGGAGTGATCGTGGGTTCGGCCATGGCTAAGCGCAACTAAGAAAAGTTAATGTAGGCCTTTACTATAGCGCAACGCACCAGTGCCGCAGTAACTCAGTTGGGAGAGTGCAAGACTGAAGATCTTGAAGTCGCTGGTTCAAGTCCGGCCTGCGGCATTCTTCAATTTTCAATCATAGCTGGCCGGCTTGAACTAAGCCGAAATGTATACAAACATAAGCATCCAGAATCTTCGGCGGGTGTTCAAGTCCGGCCTGCGGCACTTTGTTTTATATATGAAAACATTCGTGCCGCAGGCCTCTCTCGGGCTATTGTATATTTTAGGTATGCAGTGAAGCCCTCGATCCGGCCTGCGGGGATGGTTCCGGTTGCATTGTTCCAATCACCCCACCCACCGTTACCAAA
>Ga0209536_100001660_pt1 | contig 36498 bp, 33 predicted proteins | sample DeeMarSeWOR28_12_FD_187461 | JGI IMG/M metagenome (GOLD analysis project Ga0209536, IMG submission 187461) | Marine sediment microbial communities from White Oak River estuary, North Carolina - WOR-2-8_12 (SPAdes) (version 2) | ecosystem: Environmental > Aquatic > Marine > Intertidal zone >...
ATTGGACGTTCCGAAATGACGAAGGCGTCGCAGTGGAGCGGGGGGCCTGGTCTTACGAAGACCCGTTCCCTGAGTTCGAAGCCATCCGGGGACACGTTTCGTTCTATCCGGCTCGCTTCGAGTGCTTCGTCGACGGTGAGCGCGTCCGCCCTCAACCGGGAGGGTTCTACGCCGGCTGGGTCACGTCCGACGTCGTCGGCCCGTTCAAGGGAGGAGCCGGCTCCGCCGGTTGGTGACCGGCCACCGGCCGAGAGGGACGCCGAGACCGGCCCGGGTTTCGCTCCGGTCCGAAGGCAAGAAGACGCGGGCCGGACCCGAAGGCCCGACCCGCTCGCCGGAAGTGACTGCCCTGACTGCAGCTCCCCCGGGTTATGGACCGCGTGGTGGAATCTACCGTACGGCGTGTCTGCTGGTGAACTGGAGCAGAGCGGGCTTGGTCCGATCCAGTCGGGCGCTGGTGCGGTATTCGATCCCGTCTCCGTAGAGACCTCCCATCGTCGATACGCCGAAGGCCTCCACCGATCCGGCGTCGCAGAAGACCCCGAACGTCAGGTTCTGCCCGGCAGGAACCACGCCGAGATCGGACATCATTCCCGCGGCTTCGTACACCACCTCGAGATGCGAGTCCGTGGAGTTGGATACCTGCACCGGGCACATCCATCGGTCCGCGTTCGCTTCCTGAAGCGCCCGTCGCTGCATGTCCATGTCGTGCTTGGTGAACACGTCCGGGGAGGTGGCACACGCGCCCATCGCGAGCGTGAGCGCGGCAAGCATCAGGGACCGTGTATCGATCGATTTGAACATTGCGCCACCTCTTCCGGGCCGTATTGCCTGCTGGCACTATACGCAATGTCACGATCGTGTGCTCCCTTTACGACAAAACTGTTACAGCTATGTAACGGGCTGCCCCTGAGCCCTGTCCGGGGCCCACCTACGAAGCGCCGCTGCGACGGGGCAGCGGAAACCTCGGGTGAGCTCATGGGGTTCGTTCTCATGCAGGATGCACTTCGACTTCGCATTCTTTCCTGACACCAAGGAGGGCGCCTCATGCGAGGACTGGCAGTCATCGCGGTCGCCGGCGTTACGCTGCTCGCAGGTTGTCGCGCGGAGGATCTCGAACCCGGCTCGGCCGACGCCTCGCTCGGGGAACGAGTCGCGCTCGGGCCCGTGGACGGGCACGACCTCCCCGGGACGGCGCTCGAACGCGTGCAGGTCGGCCAGGAGGCACCCGACTTCACGCTCGCGTCCCTGGCAGGGCCGACCGTAACCCTCTCGCAGTATCGCGGCGCGAAGAACGTGGTGCTCGTCTTCTACCGCGGTCACTGGTGACCGTACTGCGCCAAGCAGCTCGGTGAGCTGCACGACCTGCTGAGCCAGGAGCAGAAGGCCACTACGGAGCTGATCGCGCTGTCATCGGACGATCCCGAAGACCTGCAGCGGATGGTGGACCGGGTGGCCGAGGAGAACGACGGCCTCGTGATCGAACACACGCTTCTCTCCGACCCCGGAGCTGCAGTGATCGATCGCTACGGACTCTTCAACCAGGACGACCCGAGGGGTCGCGCGATTCCCCACCCGACCACGTACGTGATCGACATGGACGGTGTGGTGCGCTGGAAGATGACCGAGGTGAACTACCGGATCCGACCGGAGAACGCCGACATCCTCGACGCGCTGCAGGAGCTGGACGAGCCGGCCTCCCGCTGAGATCAGGCGGAGGCGTCGGGCGGCCCGGGGAAGTCGTCGGGCACGTCCACCTCGTGCCCGTCGAGGCGGACCCGATCGACACCTCGGCGAACGTACGCGAGCGCTGCGACCCCGCCGAGCATGGGCGAGTCGACCGCAGACGTGACGGATCCCACCACCTTCTCGGATCCGTCGGCCGCGACGAGCTCGGTCCCGGGCGCAGGGGCCGGCACGTCGCCGAGCTCGAGACGCCGAAGGTGGCGGTTGACGTGGCCTCGGTCCCGAATGCGCACGATCACCTCCTGGCCCGTGTAGCACCCCTTCGTCTGATCGACCGCTCGTTCGACGATCCCGGCCTCCGGGGGAAGGGTCGTCTGGTCCATGTCGGTACCGAACGTCGGCCGCCCGGCTTCGACGCAAAGCGTCTTCCACACCCCCAGCCCCGCCGGACGCGCGCCCTCCCGCACCAGCGCGCGCCACAGGGCCGACAGGGCGGGCACCGATCCGTAGACCGTCCACGCCGGCGGCCAGACCTCGGCCGTCCGCGAGACGACGAGCGCGTCGTTCCCGAGACTCGTCGCCCTCCACGCACCCTCCGAGGCCGCCAGCAGCCACTCCGGATCCACGCGAAGCCCGAGTGCGAGGCGGGAGAGAAGGTCCGCCCCCGCACGACCCACGACCGAAACCGACGCGGTCTTCGCCGACACGTCCTCGACCGAGGCGAAGCGCGGGGGAAGAAACTTCGCGAAGTGACCGAGGAGTCCGTCCCGGCCCGCGACCGGAACGTCGAGAAGGAGTCCCGTTTCCTCTTCGTCACCGGGCAGGAGAGCGGTCAGGTCGGTGATCATCTTACCCTTGGGCGTGAGCACCGCGTGATACGTCGCCACTCCGCCGAACACGCCTTCCTCCACCTCCGCCGGAGGCTCGGGAACCACTCCGGTGAGGACGCCGTTGAGCATCTGCCGCGGTGCGCGCCCCCGCACGGCCAGACGCGCTCGGTGACTCCGATCGAAGACGGCAACGCCTTCCGTGGCCGCTGCATACTCCCCCGCGGGATCACCGAAATGCCGGATCAGACGAGAACCGTGGTATCCCGCCACGACGCCCCCCGCGGCTTCCAGCAGAGGCAGGAGAGGGCTCCCGCCTTCAGGCCGGCTCGCACGGCTCGAGTCCGCGCTCACTCCAGCTCGCCCTCGCCCGCCTGATACCGCCCCGCCCGTAGCTCGCGGACCAGCTCGCGCACGTCGTCGCGGTCCTGGGCGGTCGGCGACACCCGCAGATACGCCTCGAGCTGCCGCGCCGCCTCCTCATGACGGCCCAGTCGCGCGAGCAGCATCCCCCTGGACCGGCTTTCCACCGGCGCCGTGGGCCGGATCATCAAGAGCCGCTCGACGACCGCGAGGGCTCGGCGATCGTCGCCGATCTTTCCGTAGATGCTCTTCAGATTGGTGAGCAGGCGCGTCAGCATGTCCCGCTTGCTCGCCGGGCGCAGAAACGTGCTCCGCATGGGGACCATGCCACCGTACCCCTGATCCAGGAGCTGCTGCGCCTCGTCCTCGAACCGGATCTTCCCCTGGTCGAAAGGATCGATAAGCAGTCGGACCTCGCTGCCGGCGAACCGCACCAGAAAGTGACCGGGAAAATTCACACCCTCGAGCGGCAGTCCCAGCCTCCAGCCCACCTCCAGCACGACGATTCCCAGCGTGAGCGGAATCCCCACGCCACGATCCAGCACGTCGTTCAGAAAGGAGTTCCGGGGATCGTAGTAGGCGTCACGGTTACCCTTCAGCTTCCGTCGCCCGTACAGCGTCTGGATCACCTCGTCCAGGATGACGAGCGGAGCCGTCTCGTTCGCGAGCCTGTCCTTGACCTCTTCCGCCACCTGATCGAGCCGTGCCAGATAGAGGTCGACCGAGAGCTGCGGGTACTCCTCCTGAGCCACGAGCAGAGCGGCTCGGGCGAGGTCCATCTCGGCCTCCGACCGGACGAGCTCCTCGGCGAGGAGATGGCGTGGGGATCGTTGCAGCGGACTCACGGCTCGTACGTGGAGTGAGACGACTCGGGGGTCGAGGGTTAGCTTCCCCTTTTCCTCGGGGGTCTACCCGCCTCCGTCCAATGGTTTCCGCACGATTCGAGGAGATGAATGGCGAGCGAGCCCAGGGACAAGCGTCCGGAGATCCGGCTGTCCCAGCTCAGTCACGGCGCCGGTTGAGCGTGTAAACTCGGCATGGCCGAGCTGACGCAGGTCCTGCGTCACGTGCTTCCGGTGGAAGATCCGAACGCCCTCGTCGGGCACACGACGGGGGACGATGCCGCCGTGTATCGTCTGACCGACGACCGTGCGCTCGTCGTGACCGCCGACTTCTTCACTCCGATCGTCGACGATCCGTTCGACTTCGGGCGCATCGCCGCGGCCAATGCCCTCTCGGACCTGTACGCGATGGGCGCGCGCCCCCTGTTCGTCCTGAACCTCGTCGCGTTTCCGCGAAAGCTCCTGTCCGAGGGGATTCTCGACGAGATCCTGCGGGGGGGGAGCCATGTGACGCGCACGGTGGGCATCCCGACACTCGGGGGTCACTCCATCGACGATACCGAACCGAAGTACGGCCTCGTGGCCGTCGGCGAAGTACACCCCGAGCGCCTCGTGACGAACGCAGGCGCCCGCCCCGGCGACCGACTCGTCCTCACGAAGCCCGTCGGCTCGGGGATCGTGGCGACGGCCATCAAGCGAGGCGAGGCCGAGCCTAGGACCATCGCCAACGCGGTCGAGGTAATGGCGACCCTCAACGACGTCGCTGCCGAGGCGATGCTCGAGGCAGAGGTCCGCTCGGCCACCGACGTGACCGGATTCGGACTCCTGGGGCACCTGAGGAATCTCCTGCGCTCCTCAGGGGTGGCAGCCGTGGTCCGCTCGTCCGAGGTCCCGATGCTTCCGGAAGCTCGCTCCCTCGCGGAGGGGGGGCACGTACCCGGCGGCACCACCCGGAACCTCGAGGACCTCGATGACGACGTCGAGTTCTCCGACACCATCGATCCGGTTCTCAGAATCCTGCTCGCGGACGCTCAGACGTCGGGAGGCCTCATCATGTGCGTCCCGCCCGATCGACTCGATGGGCTCCTCGACGCCCTGCGCGGCCGGACCCCGGCACTCGCCGTGATCGGCGAGGTGGTCGAGGGCCCGGCCGGGCGGATCCGCGTGGAGTAGCGACCTAACCCGTCGTCGCGGCTCCGCGCCTCGCACCCTTCCTGGGCGCGGCGGGCTTCTTCTTCGCGGCAGGCTTCTTCTTCGCGGGCGCCTTCTTCGCGGCGGGCTTCTTCCGCTCGGCACCCTTCTTCTTCGCCGCCGATGTCCGGCTTCCGGAGTGCTTCCCCCGGCCGTCCGCGAGCGCCACGTCGATGACGTCGTCGAGGGTCTCGGCGAGATGGAAAGACACCTCCTCGCGGACGTCCTCGGGAATGTCCTCGATGTCCGCCTCGTTATCCACGGGAAGGATGATCTCCCGGATCCCGGCCCGCACGGCGCCGAGCACCTTCTCCTTGACGCCACCGATCGGAAGCACACGGCCGGTGAGCGTGAGCTCCCCGGTCATGGAGACGTCCCGCCGCACCTTACGACCCGAGACCGCCGACACGAGTGCAGTCGCCATCGTGATTCCTGCCGACGGTCCATCCTTCGGAATGGCGCCGGCCGGCACGTGGATGTGGACCTCGCGGTTGTGAAGCGCGTCCTCCGGGATACCCAGACGGTCGGAGTTCGCTTTGGCATACGACAGCGCCGCACGACCGGACTCCTTCATCACGTCGCCCAGCTGACCCGTGAGGACGAACCCGCCCTCGCCCGGCATCACGCTCGCCTCGACGAACATGATGTCTCCACCCATGGGCGTGTAGAACATGCCCGTCGCGACACCCAGCGTGTCCTCGTCGGCCATGCGCTCCGGGTGGACCCGCGGACGGCCGAGGAGCTCGCGGACATCCTCGGGCGTCGCATCGATCCGGTCGAGCTTCCCGCCCGCGATCCGGCGAGCCACCTTGCGGGCGAGCTTGCCGACCTCCCGCTCGAGCTGACGAACGCCCGCTTCTCGCGTGTAGCTCTGGATGATCGTCAGGATCGCCTCGTCCGTCATCATGAACTCGGACTCCTCGAGGCTGTTCTCCTTCCGCTGGCGCTTGATCAGATAGCGCTTCACGATTTCGAGCTTCTCGGCCTCCGTGTAGCCGGCGAAGTCGACTCGCTCCATCCGATCGAGGAGCGGTCCGGGGATCCGGTCGAGGTAATTCGCCGTCGCCACGAACAGGACCTCGGACAGATCGAACGGAATCCCCAGATAGTGATCGACGAAGGTCGAGTTCTGGGCGGGGTCCAGCACCTCCAGCAGCGCCGAGCTCGGGTCACCCTGATACGACACGCCCAGCTTGTCGACCTCGTCGAGCAGGAAGACGGGGTTCTTGCTCTTGGCCTGCCGCATGCCCTGGATGATTCGACCCGGCATCGCGCCGACGTACGTGCGCCGGTGGCCCCGAATGTCCGCTTCGTCTCGCGCGCCACCGAGCGAGATGCGCACGTATTCACGACCCAGCGATCGGGCAATGGACTGCGCAATGGACGTCTTTCCAACGCCCGGCGGTCCCACGAACAGGAGGATCGGCCCTCGGCCCGCAGTCACGGGCTCCGCCTCGGCCCCCTCCTGGGCCCCCTCTGCGCGCTCCTCGGCCTGCCCGGCCTCCGCGTCCGCGGCCCGGTCCAGTGCCAGCTTGCGCACCGCGAGGAACTCCAGCACGCGATCCTTGACGTCCTCGAGCCCGTAGTGGTCGTCATTCAGGATACCCTCGGCCCGCTCGAGGTCGATCTTCTCCTCGCTCCTCACGTCCCATGGAAGCTCGGTGACCCACTCCAGGAACGTTCGGATGACCTGATACTCGGCCGACTGCGGGCTGGTGCGCTCCAGTCGACGTAGCTCCCGATCGACTTCCGAACGCTGCTCCTCGGTGAGCTCGAGCGCCTCGAGCCGCTCTCGCATCTCCTCGACGTCGTCTCGCTCTTCCTCCTCGCCAAGCTCCTTCTGGATCGCCTTCAGCTGCTCACGCAGCAACATCTCGCGCTGACGCTCGCCCAGCTCCGACTGCACTTTGGCCTGGATGTCTTCCTGGGCGTCGATGCGCGCGAGCTCACGCTCCACCGCGAGGAGGCACTGCCGCATCCGCGCCTCGTCGTCGAGCAGCTCGAGCAGCTTCTGCTTGTCCGGCGTGTCGAGCTCGAGGTAGAAGGCGACGAGATCGGCGAAGGCGCCGGGTTCGTCCACCCCCTGAATCAGCTGGTTCAGCGCCTCGGCCGGAACGCCCCGCCGGGTGCCGAGCTCCGCCGCCCGATCCCGCAGCTCGCCGTCGAGCGCCTGGAAGGCCGGATCCGAGCGGTCTCGCGGCTCCAGAGTCTCCATCTCGAGCAGCACGGCGTTGAGCATCGCCTCCCCTTCCTGGACATAGGAGAGCGCCTGGGCGCGCCCCTCTCCCTGAACGAGGAGCTGAACGCCCCCGCGCACGCGATGCGTCTGGATGATCCGGACGATCGTCCCGACCGAGTACAGATACTCGGGTGCCGGATCGTCCACGTTCTCCGTCTGGGCGACCGCGAACAGTCGACGATCGCCATCGAGGGCTTCCTGCACTGCCTCCACCGTGCCCGGTCTCCCCGCCGAGATCGGAACCGCTACGCCGGGGTACACGACGGTGTCACGAAGGGGCAGCACCGGTAGCGTAAAGCGCTCAGCCATCGGTTCTTCGTTCTCCTGGCCCTGGTCCGCAGCGCGGTCCACGGCTCGCTCGTGTTCAGTCAGATCGATTGCTCCGGCGTTCTTCGATTCGTCGCTCATGGGTTGCCCGATCGAGGAGCTGGGTGGCGTTCGCAGTACACCGGTCGGAAACTGAGGTGCACGTTCCTTGCCAGCTCGCTGGCCCGATTTCATGCCGGATTCGCAGGATGCGCTGCCAATCTGGCGCCCGTCCCTACCTCTCCTCACGCCACTTTTACCGTCCAGCGGGGGCGGTTAGCTTGGCACCTCGTACCTCCTCGCGCCACCGGTCGTCGATTCCCATGAGCGATTCACTCGAGGGCATCACGTGGTTTCGAGGGTCCTCCATCCGGATTCGGCGGGAGGGCCTGGAGATCCACGTCGATCCGATCGGAGTCGACGAGCCCTCTGAGGCGGATTTCGTCCTCCTCACGCACCCGCACTACGACAACTTTTCGGAAGACGACATCGCGCGGGTGCGTGGGCGCCGCACCGTGCTGATCGCGCCCACTTCCATGAAGAAGCAGCTCGACGACGCGGATCACTTCATGCGTCCGGGCGACATGCTTCAGCTCGATGGCTTCGACGTTCTCGCCGTGCCGGCGCACAACGTCGACAAGAAGTTCCATGCTCCCGAGCAGGGCTGGCTCGGCTATGTCTTCACCATCGGAGACACGACCTACTATCACGCGGGGGACACGGACTTCCTCCCGTCCATGTACGGGATCCGCTGCGACGTCGCGTTCCTCCCCGTCGGCGGCCACTACACGATGGGCGTCGAAGAGGCGGCGAAGGCGGGCGAAGCCTGCGGGGCCGAGACGATCGTCCCGATCCACTGGGGGGAGTCACACGGGAGCCGCGAGGATGTCGAGCGGCTTCGCCAGCTCTTCCCCCGTACCGTGCGGGTCCTCGAACGACAGGGCTGAGCACACCCTCACCTCATGAAGCAAGCGATCCAATGCGCACTTCCTACACGCTGGTCCTGGCGGCGATCATGTTCTTCGGCGTAGACGATCCGACACCCATCGCCGCCCAGCTCGCCTCCCGGATGACGGGCCCGGTCACCAGCCCGGCAACCTATTCGGGTCGCTCGACCGTCTACGCGCCCAACGGCGTCGCGGCGACGAGCCAGCCTCTCGCAACCGCAACCGCGCTCGAGATTCTGCAGAACGGCGGAAACGCCATCGACGCCGCTGTCGCCGCCGCTGCCGTGTTGAACGTCACGGAGCCGCACATGACCGGCATGGGTGGCGACATGTTCGCGATCCTGTGGTCTGCACGGGAAGGCCGGCTCGTCGGCCTCGACGCCAGTGGGAAGTCCGGCTCGAAGGTCGATGTGGACGCGCTGCTCGAGAGCGGCGAGGACGAGGTGCCTTCCAGCGGGGCGAGGTCCGTGACCGTGCCCGGAGCACTGTCGGGCTGGCACGCCCTCGTCGAGACGTACGGCACGATGACATTGGCCGACGTGCTGCGACCCGCGATCCGGATCGCCGACGAAGGCTTCCCGGTCACCCCGATCATCGCCCAGGACTGGGCCGGCTCGGTCGAGGGCCTGCGACGAGACCCGGGCGCCGCCGCGACGTTTCTGATCGGCGGTGAGGCACCCGAGGCCGGAGAGTGGTTCCGGAACCCGGACCTGGCCCGGACCTTCCAGCGCGTCGCCGAGCACGGCCCCGAGACCTTCTATGGAGGCGAGCTGGGGGCGGAGATCGTGGCGGGCCTCGACCGTCTGGGCGGATACCTGACCCTGGACGACCTCAGAGACCACGAGGTCCGGTGGGTGGAGCCCCTCAGCGTCGACTATCGAGGATACACCCTCTACGAGCTGCCTCCGGCCGGACAGGGCATCGCCGCCCTGCAGATGCTGAAGATGCTCGAGGGCTTCGACTTCTCGTCGATGCAGCACAACTCGGCGGAGTACCTGCACACGCTGATCGAGGCGAAGAAGCTGGCGCATGCAGATCTGGCGCGGTACGTCGCCGATCCGGAGCACATGGACGTCCAGCCGGACGCGCTTCTCGACCCGACCTACCTGGCCGGTCGAGCAGCCCTCATCGATCCGACCCGCGCTGCCGACCGTCCCGATCCCGGCCGACTGGTCACCGATTCCGAGACGATCTACCTCACCGTCGCGGATCGACACGGAAACATGGTCTCCTTCATCAACTCCATCTACGGCTACTTCGGCTCGCGCGTGGTCGTGCCCGGAACGGGACTGGTGCTTCAGAATCGGGGCGCGGGATTCACCCTCGATGAAGGACATCCGAATCGGATCGCGCCCAACAAGCGTCCGTTCCACACGATCATTCCCGCGTTCGTCACGAGGGAGGGCGAGCCGTGGCTCTCGTTCGGCGTGATGGGTGGATCGATGCAGCCGCAGGGACACGTCCAGGTGCTGCTGAACCTGGTCGAGTTCGGCATGGATCCCCAGGAGGCGATCGACGCGGCGCGTTTCCGGCATTTTGCCGGGACCCGCGTCGCCATCGAGAACCTCGCTCCGGACGTGGCTGCCGACCTCGAGGCGCTCGGTCACGAGCTTCGTGATCCTCGTGGCGTGGCCTTCGGTGGAAGTCAGGCGATTCTCCGGCTCGACCGAGGGTGGGCGGCCGGCTCCGATCCCCGAAAAGACGGCATGGCGGCAGGCCACTGATGCCCGATCCCGACTTCGTGATCCCTTTCGAGAACCTCCCCGAGAGTTTCGCCGAGAGCGTCCAGCAGCCCCCGGCCGAGCCCGTCGCACCGAGGCCTGCCGCCACGATCGTCCTTCTTCGCGACGGAGCCGCGGGGATGGAGCTGCTCCTCATGCGCCGCAACCGTCGCGCGGGGTTCGTGCCCGGGGCCTACGTCTTTCCCGGTGGGAGGGTGGACGGCTCGGACTCTACAGACGACGTCCTGGCGCGCGTCGACGACCTGTCGGCCGGTCGCGCGGCACGCCGGCTCGAGCTGTCCGATGGAGATCCTCCGGCGATTTCGTATTACCTGGCTGCCCTCCGGGAGGCGTTCGAGGAAACGGGTATCCTCGTCGGAGTCCGCGAGGACGGATCAGCCCCTGCCCCGGCCGCCGAAGACGAGCGCGTCGATGCGGTGCGGAACGACCTCATGCAGGACGTCATCTCCTTTGGAGAGGCGCTGACGCGCATGGGGTGCCGCCTCGCGGGCGGCGCGGTGGAGTACATCGCGCACTGGATCACTCCCGAGCCGGAGCCGCGCCGCTACGACACACGGTTCTTCGCGGCCAAGGTGGCCCGCGAGGCCACGGCGATCGTCGACCCGAGGGAGATGACGGACGCCCTCTGGGTCACGCCGGCCGAGGCCCTCCGAAGACTGGACCAAGGCGAGCTTCCGATGGTATTCCCGACCATCAAGACGATCGAACAGCTGGCCGGCTACGGTGCCGCGGACGAGGCCCTGGCGGGCTTCGCGGAGGCCAGCGTGCGCACGATCCTGCCGACGCTCGTCATCACGCCGACGGGGGTCGGTCTCCAGATCGACGACTGACCTTTTTCCTTGCTCGGTCAGGCGCGCGGAAGAGAATTAGCGATAGCGAGTCTCAACGGCCATGGCATGCCCACGACGGCCGTGGGCGGCCCACAGCCCGTGCTTCGATGATCCGATCTTCTCCCGCGCTACAGCTGTTCGTGGCGTGGCTGGCCACCGTGGCCCTGCCGGTCGCGGGCCAGGCTCAGAGCAACGCACCCCTCGAGGTGTTCTACGGCTTCACGCTCATCGACGGGACCGGCAGGCCCCCGATAGAGGACGCCGCGATCGCCACACGCGGAAACCGCATCCTCTCCGTGGGGACGCGGCTCGAGCTGCTTGCCAGCCCCGCGGCTCCCCGCGACGCCATCGTCACGAACCTCGGGGGCGGATACGTGGTGCCCGGGCTCATCGACACCCACGTCCACCTCGCGACCGTGCCCAACCGGCGCGGAGCCGAGGCCGAGCTACACCGCATGCTCTACGCAGGCTTGACCGCGGTCCGCGACATGGCCGGCGACGCCCGCGCGCTCGCCTCGCTCGCGCGGGACTCCAGGCTCGGTCAGATCCCGGCACCGGACGTGTACTTCTCCGCTCTGATGGCGGGCCCGTCCTTCTTCGCCGATCCGCGACCCCAGTCATCGGCGGCGGGCGAGCACGCAGGCCACGTCCCGTGGATGCAGTCGATCACGCCCGAGTCGGATCTCGTCACGGCCGTTGCACGCGCGAAGGGGACGTCCGCGACCGGCATCAAGATCTACGCGAATCTCGAACCCGCGGAAGTGCGGAACATCACCTCCGAAGCTCGGCGTCAGGGCATGAAGGTCTGGGCGCACAGCATGGTCTTCCCGACCCGTCCTCTGCAGGTCGTGCAGAGCGGCGTGGACGTGATCTCGCACGTCTGTCGCCTCGCGTGGGAGGGGATGTCGGAGGCTCCCGCCGAGTACCACCACGACCAGACGCCCCGGTACGGAAACCTCGATACTCGCTCGACCGTCTTCACCGCCCTGTTCGAGGCGATGCGGGCCAACGGCACGATCCTCGACGCCACGCTGGCCATGTACGCTCGCGCCGCGGCGGATCCGAACAGCCCTCCTGCCGCCCGATGCGACCTCGATTTCGCGCGGTCACTCGTCAGGCGGGCGGCTGACGAGGGGCTGCCGATCTCGGCCGGCACGGATTTCACGGCCGAGGCCGATGATCCCTATCCCGCCCTCCACCAGGAGCTCGAGGAGCTCGTGGAGGGTGCCGGGCTCTCCCCGATGCAGGCGATCGAGGCCGCGACCCGAGTGGCCGCGGAGGCTGTCGGAATCGAGGAGACGCACGGCCTGCTGGTGTCCGGCCGGCCGGTCTCCTTCGTCCACCTCGCTGAGAACCCGCTGGCGGACATCGGCAACCTTCGGACGGTTCGTGCGGTCTGGAAGAACGGAGAGCGTTTCGATCGGTCGGCCTACCGTTCGCTCGTGGTCGAGCGGGCGCAGCCGGCGGAGCACGCCGCCCCGCAGGGTCCCGCGTCCGCCGAGGCGGCGCTCGAGGGCTGGCTTGCCGCCTGGCGACGGTACGACCTAGAAGCCCTCGACGCCGTCCTGTTGCAGGACCCCAGTCTGACGTACTTCCCCAACGACGCTCAAGGGACGGTCGAGGGATTCCGGGCGGTCCGGGCCTACCATCAGGGCCTCGGCTTCGTCCCGGGCGGATTCCGGCCGGAAGCCGACGTATGGCTGGAGAACGTGCTCATCGCCGATTTCGACGAGAGCGCCGTGGTCACGGCTCGGTGGCACTTCGGAAACCGGGTTCTCGGGGAGGTGGCGGCCCGAGGCCCACTGACGCTCGTGGTGGTTCGGACCGCGGCCGGCTACCGCATCTCGCACGTGAACATGGCGAACTATCCGCCGAAGAACTGACATACCGGGGCCGCACCCGGAAGCTCGACGGACGGCCCGACATCGGCTGCGGGTGCGCCGGGCGTTACCTTGCCGGCGACGATCCCCGGGAACGCGAGCCGTCTCCGATGAGAGTGACCCCGATGTCAGCCCCTCGGGCCCGGACCGGTCTGGTGACCACCGTGCTCTGCACATCCCTTGCAGTCGCATGCGTCGCCCCGGGGCCCTCGCAGGAGCAGGAGGCTCGTGAGGCGGAGCTCCAGGTTCGCCTCCTCATGGCTGCCTGGGAGAGCGCGGACCCGGCTCTCATCGAAGAGCTCTTCTGGCCCGACGCGCTCTACGACGACTTTCCGAACCAGCATACCTACCAGGGCGTGGTGGAGATCACGGGTTACGTGACGGCGCTTCACGACTGGGCGGACGTCGTGACGTTCGACGTCGGTCAGGTGCACGTCACCGAGTCGGGCGCCGTGGCCGAATGGACCTTCTCTGCCGTGCAGGCGCGTCCGATCGGGTCACAGGTCCCCGTGGTCACCGGCCGGGAAGTGATCTCGAACGGCGTCACGATCATCGAGCTGGAGCGAGGACGGATCCGACGAGCCGCCGACTACATGGACACGCGGCCCATCGCGCTCCAGCTGGGCGGAAGACTCGAGATGCCGGGGGGATCCGTGATCGAGCTGGACGGGCGCTGACCCGTACCCCCGAATCGTCGCCTGCTACCGGTGGCTCGCGGCCGAGCGGCCCACGACCACCTAGCGCGACAGAAGCCCCAGCGTCTCCCAGCTCTGTTCACGGCGGCCTTCCTCGACATCGTGAATCAGATCGACCAGAACCCGGGTGAGCGGCGTGTCGACCCCGACCTCCCGCCCGAGCCGATCGATGGGCGCGATCTGCGCATCGACTTCGGTGCGCCTCTTCCTCACGGCCAGATCGCGCCAGACACCGCTGTGGCTCTTCGCCGACTCACGGTTGAACGCCACGAGGCGATCGAGACTCAGGTGCGCCTCGGTGTCCGGCGCCCCGGGCGCGAAGGCTCCCGGATCGAAACCGTCGAAGGCTTCGGGCCGGATCCCAAGGGCACCCGCCACGGCCATCGCCTCGCGCGCGAGGCCGATGATGGCGGCGCGGTGCTCGGCTGCGGCGAGAACCTCGGCGATGGAAGCCTCCGCAAGCGCGGTCGCGAAGAGCATCGAACCGTACGCGAGCTTCCCCCAGAGGTAGCCCCAGATGTTGTCGGTTAGGGCGGCCGCCGGCTCGAAATCACGGAAGAGCTCGTGGAGCCACCGGATGCGGTCACTCCGGGCTCCGTCGATCTCACCGACCACCACCGCCCCACGATTGCCCCGCATGATCACCCCGGGTTCGACGACGTCGGCACCGTAGTTCACGAAGCATCCCACGGTGCGCTCGGCACCGACGACGTCCGCGATCGTCGATTCGTTGAGCCCGTTCTGCACCGAAACGACGAATCCCGCGGGATCGAGGAGGGGAGCGATCGACCGGATCGCCGGCTCCGTGTGATGAGCCTTCACGGCCAGGAGCACGGCTCCGAGGCCCGGCTCCACCCGATCCGGTTGCACGATCCGGACGGGCTGCGTGAAGTCGTCGATCGGGCCGACGATCCGCAGGCCGCGGTCCTGAATCGCTCGGACATGTCGCGGGTCTGTGTCGACGAAGAGCACCTCGTGCCCTGCACGAACCAGCCGGGCACCGAGCGTCCCGCCCATGGCGCCGGCCCCCCATACCACGATCGGTGGGTTCATGCGCCCCCTACATCTGGCGGTACGCCGGCCCGCTCCCTCCCTCACGCGGCATCCAACGGGGACCCAGCACGTCCGTCGCCTTGCAGTCCACGCAGTTCGGTGCGTTGACGACCAGCTTGTCGCCGTCACGCTCGTAGACCCCCGCCGGGCAGAGGTGCACGTACATCTCCGCGGCTTCGGAGCTGACGTCCTGGCCGACGATGAGATGCGAGGGGATGTCGTCCCGGGTCTGGTTTCCGGACTTGTAGACGGCGTCGACCTTCGAGAACGTCAGCTTCCCGTCAGGCACGAACCTGGCCGGCGCGGGTCCCAGTCGCTTGGGGTCCGCCGCGTCCTCCTCGACCCCGATCTTCCCGCCCGGGAAGGCGCCGCGGGTGAGCGTCATGAGGCCGGCCTTCAGTCCACCCGTGACGAACCCGCCCTTGAAGGCGAGGCGCATGTTCCGGGTCCGCTCGAGGTCCTTCATGATGACGCTGTCGTCGACGGCCCTGGTGTACCCGGCCAGTGCCGCCTCCGACGTGTCGTCATTCTTGAGGGCTTCGAAGATCTGACGGGCCGCCATGATCCCCGAGTGCATCGCGTAATGGATCCCCTTGAGCGAGGAGACCTCCACGTAGCCGGCTGCGTCACCGATCACGATCAGCCCGTTGCCATGGCGGCGCTCCGCGACGGAGTAGTACCCCCCCTCGGGGATGGTCTTGGCACCCCACTCGATCATCTCGCCGCCCTCCAGGATCTCCCGGAACAGCGGGTGGAGCTTCATCCGCTGGAGCGCCTCGTGCACGTCGAACCGGGCATCCCCGTAATCGAGCCCGACCACGAGCCCCACCGCGACGAGATCGTCCGCCATGGGATACATGAAGCTCCCGCCGAAGGCGTCGCCCGGCAGCGGCCATGCCATGGTGTGGATGATCCGATCGAGGGGCCGCTTGACCTCCCAGAGCTCCTTCACGCCGAGGGCGTAGATCTGGGGGTTCTCCGAGACGACCCCCTGCCAGTCGAACCACGCCTGGGAAAGCGGCCCCCGAGAGCCTTCCGCCAGAACGGTCACACGCGCCGTCAGGTCGACCGCGGGCATGGCGTCCGCGCTCGTCGGCTCTCCGTCTCGTCCGAGCCCCGACGGCGTGGTCCGCACCCCGATCACACGGTCATCCTCGACCAGCAGCGAGTCGACCGGGAAGCCGGGGAAGACGTTCACCCCCATCGCCTCCGCGCGCTCGCCCAGCCACCGGACGATCTCGCAGATCGACGCGATGTAGTTCCCGTGGTTCTTCATCGTCGGGGGCGTCGGGATGCGGTACGCCTTCGATTCCGTCATCACGTAGACGGCTTCCTTCGTGACGGGACGGCGAAGCGGAAGGTCTTCGAGGGACACGTCCGGAAAGAGTTCCTGGAACGCGCTGGGATTCACGACAGCCCCGGAAAGGCTGTGCTCACCGAGCTGCCCGGCCTTTTCCAGAACACCGATTTCGATTTCTCCGATCCCCCCTCCGCGCTCGTTGTCTTCCCTGACCAGGCGGGCGAGCTCGATGGCTCCAGCGAGCCCGCCGGGTCCGCCACCCACGAAGACCACATCCATGGGGATCGCTTCCGCGTCGGGCTCTTCCGCTACGATCAGGCGATCGCGGGGCAGGGGAGGCTGGTCGTCGAGGGACCGGAAAGTGCTGCGGAGGACGCTCGTGCCCTCGGACATGCTGACTCCGATGCTTGCGGGTGAGGGGGATCTGCGCCGTACGACGCGTGTATCGAATCGTCCCGAAAGATCGTTAAGACGGGCCAACGCCTGAACCCTCGCGTCGCGGGCGCCATCCAGCCCGCGCCAAACCGCACGGAAGGTCCAGCCGATGACCGAGAATCGACCCACCACCCTCGGAGAGCTCAAGGCGAGCGGGTATACGCACCGCACGGTCAAGGACGAGATGCGCGCGAATCTCGTCCGCAAGCTCGCCAGCGGAGAGACGCTCTTCCCTGGTGTTCAGGGGTACGAGGAGTCGGTCGAGCCGCAGATCGTCAACGCGATCCTGGCTCGGCACGACTTCATCCTCCTCGGCCTGCGCGGACAGGCGAAGAGCCGCATCCTCCGCCAGCTCGCGAGGCTCCTCGACACGGAGATTCCGATCCTGGCGGGCAGCGAGGTCAACGACGATCCGCTCCATCCGCTCTCGAAGTTCGGGCGACAGCTGGTCGAGGAGCACGGCGACGCGGCGCCGATCGAGTGGATCGACCGGGACGCCCGCTATGTGGAGAAGCTCGCGACCCCGGACGTGACGATCGCCGACATGATCGGCGACGTCGACCCGATCAAGGCCGCCCGAGGCGGCCACATCCTCGCGGACGAGCTCACGATCCACTACGGACTTCTTCCGCGCGCCAACCGCGGGATCTTCGCGATCAACGAGCTGCCGGATCTGGCCGGAAAGATCCAGGTGGGACTCTTCAACATCCTGCAGGAGGGGGACGTGCAGGTGAAGGGGTACCCCATCCGTCTGGCGCTCGACGTCCTGATGGTCTTCACGGCCAACCCCGAGGACTACACCGCGCGCGGCAAGATCATCACTCCGCTCAAGGATCGAATCGGTGCGGAGATCCGCACCCACTATCCGGAGGATCTCGAGATCGGCGTGAACATCACCCGGCAGGAGGCATGGGTCGCACGAGAGGGCACCTGCGTCGAGGTGCCCGACTTCCTGGAGGAGGTGATCGAGCGGGTCGCCTTCATCGCGCGAGACGACAAGCGGATCGACCAGCGCTCCGGCGTCAGTCAGCGCATGCCGATCACGGTCATGGAGACGGTCGTCTCGAACGCCGAAAGACGCGCTCTGCGCCACGGTGAGGAGGTAACCGTGCCTCGCATCGCCGACGTGTACGCCGCGCTGCCGGCGATCACCGGCAAGATGGAGCTCGAGTACGAGGGAGAGCTGCACGGTGGGGAGCGGATCGCCAGGGAGCTGATCCAGCAGAGCTGCTCTCAGACGTTCGACGTGCGGGCCGCGGGAGCCGACGTGGATCCGATCGTGGAGTACTTCGAGACCGGCGGTGCGCTCCAGGTCGGGGAGGAGTCCGGTGCCGAAGCGTGTGTCCAGGGGTTCGGAACGGTACCCGGTCTGCTCGACCTCGTGAGGAACGTGGGGCTCGCGGGGGCTTCAGCGGGCGACGGCCACCGAGCCGCCGCCTGCGAGCTGGTGCTCGAAGCGCTGGTCGCTCAGCGGCGCATCAGCCGAAGCACCGCGGGATACACCCGAGCGCCCCACCGAAGCCCATCACAGGGCAAGGGATACCAGGGGTTCGACCCGATGGGTGGCCTCGACATCTAGAGTCCTCGACAACGCACGATCGAGGTCGGCCCAGAGGTCGGCGGCGGACTCGAGCCCCACGGAGAGCCGGAGCAGGTCCGCAGGCACGCCCGACGACTCGCGATCCTGCTCGTCCACGACTCGATGCGTCAGCAGGGCGGGAGCCTGAATCAGGCTATCCACCGACCCCAGCGACACCGCCCGCGTGATCAGATCGAGAGACTCGACCACCTTCCGGGCCGCCTCGGCTCCTCCGCGAACCCTGAAGGCGAGAATCGAGCCCGGCCCGCGTTGCTGCGTCGCCAGCAGGCGCTGCTCCTCCGCATCGCCCGACAGGCCCGGATAGTGGACCGACAGGACCGCGGGATGCTCCGAGAGCTTCTGCGCAAGCGACCTGGCGTTCTCCTGCTGTGCCCGCACGCGAAGCGGTAGCGTCTGAAGGCCTCGGTGCAGGAGGTACCCGGCGAGCGGGTGCAGGATGCCGCCCGTGACCATCCTGATCTGACGGAGCAGGCGAGCCCAGCGGTCGCTGGTCGCGACGACGCCCCCCATCGCGTCACCGTGCCCTCCCAGGAACTTGGTGGCACTGTGGACGACGATGTCCGCGCCGAGCGCGATTGGATTCTGCAGCACGGGCGTCGCGAACGTGGAGTCGACCGCGACCGGAACATCATGTCCGACCATGACTTCCGCTGTCCGGACCTGCCGTATGACGTCGCGGACGTCGACCATGGTCAGCGTCGGGTTCGCGGGCGTCTCGAGGAAGACGAGACCGGTATCGGGGCGCACGGCGTCGCCGACCTCGTCCGGTGCCACCCACACCACCTCCGACCCGATCAGGCCACTGGTAAGGAGATGGTCCGTCCCCCCGTAGACGGGCCTCACCGCGACGACGTGCGGTCGTCGTACACCTTCCGCGGGCGCCCCGGCTGCCATGAGCACCGCGGTGATCGCAGCCATTCCCGTGGCGAAGGCGACCGCGCCCTCGGCACCCTCGAGCCCGGCAAGCGCCTCCTCGAACCGGGCGACAGTCGGATTGTGAAGCCGTGCGTAGACCGCGTTCGGCGCCTCGAAGTCACCTTCGAGGAGCGCATCCATGGAGTCGGCAACCGCAGACGATGTCCGGAAGCCGTATGTGGTCGACAGGTCGATCCCGGGAACGTGCGGCTCACCCCGCTCGCGGTGGTCGTCGTCCACCGGACCCCGCCCCGCCCGCACTGCCATCGTCTCGAATCGCATGGGAGTCTCCTCTGGCGCAGGGCCTGCGGCCTGCGACCGCGCAACCCGTTCTTCCGACCGTCATCACAGCATCATTATGCATCATATCCTGGCTATATGCCATTTGACCGTATATAATTCTGTTCATGACCGCACCAGCCGACGTCGACCGAATCGATCGGTCCATTCTGAGCCTTCTGGCGAAGGATGCGCGGATCACCAACAAGGACCTCGCGGCCCGGGTGGGGCTATCGCAGTCGGCCTGCCTGGAGCGGGTGCGTCGTCTCGAGGACCGAGGTGTCATCCGCGGAGCCCACGCGGACATCGACCCCGTGGCGTTCGGCATAGGCGTCCAGGCTCTGGTATCGGTCCAGCTCAAGCGGCACACACGCTCGGCCGTGGCCCGCTTCGAGAAGAGCGCGCTCGACCTCCCACAGGTCGTGGCGCTCTACCACGTGACGGGCCGCACCGACTACCTGGCGCACGCAGTCGCGCAGGACATGGAGCATCTGCGCGACTTCACGCTCGACGCCATCACGAGCCTGCCGGAGGTCTCACGCGTGGAGACCTCCCTCCTCTTCCGGGGAACGAGCAAGGCATGCTGGCCGGACCTCACCGAATCCGAGTGAGCCGCCTCGACCCCCGGGCGGCCCGCCTGCATCCGGCGGCCTAGAAGTCCGGGCGCTCTTCCTCGTCGAGCCGCGCCATCGCCTCGCGCAGCCTCTCCTGATCCGCGTCCGTCGGGGGCGTGGGGTCGGGCCGACCGAACCTCCTCAGCCCCCGCCGACGGGCCAAGAAGGCCCCGACGACGACGAGCCCCGCGACCAGTGCAGCAGGCGGGATGTACCAGGCCAGTCCCCCCACCCCCTCCGACCGCGGTTCGGCACGGTACTCCTCTCCGTAATCCGCGAGCATCAGCTCGATGATCGAATCCGCGTCCAGCCCGGACCGGGCCATGCGGTCGATCGAGTCGCGCAGCATCGCGCCGCCCGGTGACGGGCAGACCTCGAGCATCATGCCGGGGCAGTACGGCGACCAGAGCCTGTCGATCGCCGCCCGCGCCTCGGGGTGAACCGCGGTCGAGTCGAACGCCTGAGCCGTCGAGCTCCGCTCCGCGGACGCAACCTGCCGGGCCGTGGCGCCGTCGGCGACGCTTGCCGCCAGCACGGCGACCAGAAGGACATGCATGGCCCTTCAGACCCCCGAACAAGGGATCTGTTCACGGACGATTGCGCTCGAGCAGGCGCTACTTGCCCCCGTCCACGGGGAGCACCACCCCGGTGATCCAGCCGGCCTGGTCCGAGGCCAGAAACAGCACCGCGTGCGCAATGTCCGCTGGGGTCCCGAGACGCTTGAGCGCGATACCGTCCAGGAGCGCCCGTTGCCCGTCGTGGCCGTACGAATCCCACTGGCGCCGCGTCGCCTCGTTGGACAGAACGAAGCCCGGAGCCACGTTGTTGACCGTGATCCCGAAGGGGCCGAGCTCGTGCGCGAGCTGACGCGTGAGGCCGATCTGCCCCGCCTTGGCCGAAGCATACGCCTGGATCCCCGTCTTGCTCACACCGAGACCGGCACCACTCGAGATGTTGATGATCCGCCCGTAGCCGGCCGACTTCATGGCTCCGGCGGCAGCCTGCGCCGTCCAGAACGCGGCGGTCTGGTTCACGGCCACGATCCCCTCCCACTCCTGGACGGTCACCTCTTCTAGGGGCCGACCGACCTGCCCCAGAACCCCGCCGGCGTTGTTGACCAGGACGTCGATCCGGCCCGTGAGGCGAAGGGCCTCGTCCACCCAGGCGCCGACCGCGTGCCGATCCGTCACGTCGACGACCGTTCCGTGGCCCCGATCACCCAGAATGCCCACGGTCTCGGCCAATTCCTGCTCGACCACGTCGCAGACGAACACCGTCGCACCCCGCGTGGCGAACGCCCCCGCGATGGCCCGCCCGAACCCGTGCGCCGCACCGGTCACGAGGACCGTGCGGCCGTGGAATTCCAGCTTCACGACTCCCAACCCTCGGTCAGACGTTCCCGCGTCTCCTGCACCGCCACGCTCCAGATGTGCATCATCTCCGACTCGGGTCGCTCGTAGTACCCTCCGAACGAGCCGTCCCCGACCACCCCGCGAAACGTCTCCGGCGACACGCGCTCCCGGTCCGGAAGCTCCACGGGTCGCTTGTGCCCGTCCGGCACCTCGACGCCGTCGAGTCGAGTCCATGGGAAGGTCTCCATCCACGAGGCGTGTGAAGCATCGGGGTCGATCCGGTGTACCGCCTCCCGAACCGCAGGGGCCCTCCACCAGTCGTGCCAACGGAGCTCGACGTCGCTCTCGTTCCTCGCCCACGCCTCTGCTGCGGGCCGTGCTGCCGCGTTGCCCCCGTGGCCGTTCACCACCAGGAGCCGTCGAAAGCCGTGCCGTCGTGCGCTTCCCAGAATCTCAACGAGAACCGACTCGTACGTCTCCTGCGAAAGCGTCACGGTCCCCGGATACCCCATGAAGTACGGCGTCAGACCGTAGGAGAGGACAGGGAACACGGGAACCCCCAGAGGCGCGGCCGCCTCGACGGCGACCCGCTCCGACAGGATGCTGTCCGTGGCCAGGCTGATGAAAGCATGCTGCTCCGTGCTCCCGAGCGGGATCACGCACCGGGCGTCGCGCTGGAGGTACGCTTCCACCTGCATCCACGACATGTCGGATATTCTCACGGGAACACCTCGGCGTGATGGGCGAGCACCGAAGTCAGCACGCGCTGCTGCGCACGAGGCAGCGCATAGGGGCCGGGGCTTCTGGGGTCGACCCACACCGCCCGCTCTCCACGCGCCATCGGACCGGGTTCGTCATGCCGGCCACCGACCGCGATCAGCCACGGTCGGTAGCGGGCTTCCAGGTGCGTGAAGCGGTGCCGACAGTGCGGAAGCTCGGCCGGCGCGTCGGTCGCAGTCAACTCGAGGGCCGCGGTGACCTCCAGGGCCGCGGCGCGGGACCGATCGGTGAACGAGCCGGCACCCTCCGGGTCGAGCTCCCGCTCGGGGAACGCCCACATCCCGCCGAGCAGGCCGCCGTCCGGCCGCCGAACCAGCAGGACCCGGCCGCCGAGGTGAGGCACGGCCAGCGCGATTTCGACCGAGGGGACAGATCTGGCGGGTCCCCGTTCGGGGCGTGCCGACTGCGTTCCATGGGTCCGTGCCGCACAGTGGCGACCGAGCGGGCAGACGGAGCAGCGAGGGGAGCGCGGCGTGCACACCGTCGCCCCGAGCTCCATGAGCGCCTGATTCCAGTCACCCGGCCGACCCGGGTCGACGAGGTCGGCGGCGACTTCTCGAAGCCACTTCACCGTGGGCCGCGCCCGGTCGAACAGGCGCGAGAGGACGCGCCTCACGTTCCCGTCGACGGCCGGCACCGCCTCGCCGAACGCGATGCTGGCGACCGCTCCCGCCGTATACTCTCCGACTCCGGGGAGCGTCCGCAGATCGTCGTACGCCGAGGGCACGTCGCCTCCCCACTCTTCCCGAACCTGGCGTGCAGCGCGAAGGAGGTTTCGGGCCCGGCGGTAGTACCCGAGCCCCTCCCACGCCTTCAGCACGTCGTCCTCGGACGCCCCGGCCAGGGCCTCCACCGTCGGGAACCGGTCGAGCCAGGCGTCGTAGTACCCTTTCACCGTCTCGACCCGGGTCTGCTGCAGCATGATCTCGGAGACCAGTACGCGATAGGGATTCGCGTCGCGCCTCCACGGAAGCTCCCGGGCGTGACGGTCGTAGTGTGCGAGCAGGGCATGCCGAAGCTCGCGGCGGGTATCGTCGTCGAGGGTGGCACGCTCGACCGGAGTGGCCTTCATGGCGAGAACCTATCTCGCCGGGTAGCATGATGTCATGCGCTTCACGACGTATTCGAAGTACAAGGGGAAGTGGCTCGACGCCCTCAACCTCGAGTCGCTGCTCGAGCACCTATCCGATTTCCTCATGGACGGCGGCTTCGCCGGCGGCCCCCACTACCACCCGTACTGGGGTTGGTCGGGGGACGAGGACGTCAACTCGACCGATGCGCTGAAGAGAGCCCTGCTCAAGGCCCTCCTGGAGAGCGGTCAGCTCACCCCGGAGATGATCGAGGAGCTCCGGGGAGAGGGGGAGGGAGACGAAGCCGTTCAGCAGCAGATCGCCGAGCTGCTCGACGACCTCATCCAGCGCATGGCCGAGGAAGGGTACATCAACCTCGAGACGGGCAATCCCCAGATGCCCGGCGCGACCTACGACGTGACCGGCCAGGGGAAGATCGACGAGGCGAAGCAGGCGGCCCAGCAGGTCCAGTTCAACCTTACGCAGAAGGGCATGGACTTCCTCGGCTACCGGGCCCTGAAGGGGCTGCTCGGCGCCCTGGGCAAGTCCAGCGCGGGCGCCCACGACACCCCTCACCTGTCCACCGGAGTGGAGGCAGAAGCCGCGTCGCGCCCGTACGAGTTCGGTGACACGATGAACCTCGACATCCCCGCGACGCTCAAGAGGGCGATCGAGCGCGAGGGCCTCCAGGTGCCGCTCAATCTGGAGTATGGCGATCTGATGGTGAATCAGGCGGAGTACCGCTCGTCGTGCGCGACGGTCCTCCTCCTCGACATCAGCCACTCGATGGTGCTGTACGGCGAAGACCGGTTCGCGCCCGCGAAGCGGGTCGCGCTCGCCATGTCGCACATGATCCGGACGCAGTTCCCCGGTGACACGCTCCGAGTGGTGACCTTCGGAGACCGAGCGGAAGAGATCCCCCTCTCCCAGCTCGCCAAGGCCCAGGTCGGCCCGTATCACACGAACACCGCCGAGGGCCTCGAGATCTCCCGCCGGATTCTCAACGCGCAGAAGAAGGACATGCGGCAGATCGTCATGATCACGGACGGCAAGCCGAGCGCGATGACGCTGCCCGACGGACGGGTCTACACGAATTCAGGGGGCCTCGACCCGATGATCCTCAAGCGGACCTTCGACGAGGTGGCCGCATGTCGGAAGGGCGGCATCCTGATCAATACCTTCATGCTGGCTCAGGACCCGTATCTGGTGCAGTTCGTCCAGAAGGTGTCCGAGATCGCACGCGGCAAGGCGTACTTCACCAGCACGATGACGCTGGGCCAGTACATCATGATGGACTTCCTGCGGAACAAGCGACGCCGAGCCGGATGAGCGAAGCGCCACATCCGCGCCGGTGGAGCCGGAACGTCGCGCTCCTCCTGCTCTCGGCGACGGCGTGCGGGCCCGCACCGGACGGCACGTCGGGCGACGTGGCGAGGGGACCCGAGGTCCGCCCCAGCTACGTGGTTCGGATGGACAGCGAGTCGAGCGATCCGGCGGAGTTTCATCTGGTCGAGGACGACGACGGCATCCGCGTTCAGACCGGTCCTGCCGGCATCGCCTACCGCCCCGACGACGTGGTCGCGTCCGGCGACATGCACATTCAGGCCACCTTCCGACAGTATGGAGCCACGCCCGGCTACCGGGAGGCGTTCGGAATCTTCGTGGGGGGCATCGATCTCGACGGGCCCGACCTCGAGTACACGTACCTGCTCGTTCGCACGACGGGTGACTACCTCGTCAAACGGAGGATCGGCGCCATCACTGAGACGCTCGCTGACTGGGCGCCCCACCCGGCGGTGCAGCGGGTCACCGCCGAAGGCGACCAGCCGGTCAACACGCTCGGGATCGACGTCTTCGGCGGTCAGGTCCACTTCGTGGTCAACGGCGACGTGGTGCACGTGGAGCCCGCGGGGCGTGCGCGTCCCCATGGAGTCGCCGGCGTCCGCGTGAACCATCGACTGGATGTCCGTGTGGACCGGTGGCTCGTACAGGAGACGGCCGGCTCCTCCTGAGCTGCCGACAGGTCGGCCGGCCGGGCTCGCTCAGAGGGCGGCCGGCTCGGCGACCCGAAGCTGCTCGAGGAGCGGCAGCGCCTCTCGCCTGGCCATGATCTCCAGGAAGACGGCCTCCGCGAAGAGACCGAGCGCCTGGAGGGTGACCCCGAGGCGTGCTCCGTTCTCTCCCATCGATCCGAGCAGCAGGGGCGCGGAGAAGAGGATCACCACGATCCGCAGCACCGCGCTGCGCCCCACCAGACCCGTGCATCCGGCACGAACGTAGAGACCCTGATAGAACTGGCGGTGGCCGTAGAGGATGGGGTAGAGCGCGACCACGGGGAACGCGAGTCCTGCAGGCTCCAGGAGTGACGGATCGAGTCGGAAGCCGGTCCACAGGATCGCCTCTCGAATGGCGGGCACGGCCAGGATTCCCAGGAACAGGGTGACCAGGGTCGCCAGCCCGGCCGCGAATACCCGTACCTGGCGGTGAGCCTCTCGACTATGGACCAGGGCGAGCGCGGCATGCTGCAGCTGCCCGACCGGAGCCGTCAGAAACCACGCCACGGCCTCGACCACGGTAAAAGCCGCGATCGAGCAATCAGGCTCGGGCGTGCGCGCCAGCACCGAGTTGATGATCAACGGCGTGCTCCACCAGAGCATGACGTTGAGCATGAGCGGCGTCGAAAAGGAGAGCAGGCGGTCCTCGCCCTCCGTCTCCACCTCCGACCGTTCCGGGGCCACGGGCGTGGGGGCCGGCGACACCGCGACGAGGATCGCCTCTGCAGCCAGACCGGCGGTGAAGGCGACGGCTCCGAGCCAGGCCCCGGCAGGCGTCGTGGTCAGCGCGAAGGCCACCACGGCGAGCACGGCGGTGCGAACGCCGGTGGCGGCGGCGATGGGCTGCGTGCGGTGGCCGGCGACCAGACGTCCCTGGTGCAGGGCCCGCAACCCGGTGAGGGCCGGCACGGCCCAGAGGGCCGTCATCGCCGACAGCGCCTCGTCCAGGATCCGATCGTGCACACCCACGATCGTCTCGAAGACGAAGACTCCGACCGGAGTGAACGCGACCAGGGCGGCCACGCCCGAGAGGAGAACCGCGACGATCGTCGTGAAGCGCCGCACCGGACCGATGTCGCCCACGCTGAGCAGGCGCTGCGCCGTAACCTGCTGGATGACGAGCAGGGGTGCGTAGATCACCCCGATGAGAGAGAATGCCACCCCATAGCCGGACAGGGCCGTCGCAGGGTCGGAGCTTCGAGCGAGCGCCGCCGCCAGCAGGGGGTTGGTCGCGGTGAGGAGGTAGGACGTGGCGACCAGCGGAAGGTAGAACCGAACGAAGGTGCGCGAGTCGATGGAGGTTCCGCCTTCCGCGATCACGTTGCCCGTCCGCATGTCCCGAGAGGTCCTGCCCCGCCGGCGCGGCAGGAGTGAGCCACATTCCTGATCTCTGCAGCGCGCGAGCGCAAGGGCGCTTCGATCCGCGTGCGAGGCGCAGGCTTGCTCCGGCGGTCGGGTGCCGGTTAGCATCCTCCCACATCGTCGACGGAGGGGCACTCGGAAGTCCGGTGTAAGTCCGGCGCGGCCCCGCCACTGTATGAGACTCGGAACTCGGTTCCGTGGGATCGGCTCACGACGCCACTGGACGACAACGTCTGGGAAGGCGAGCCGCTCCGTCTCGAGCCAGGAGACCTCTCCTCCGTCCTTGACCGACACCCTCGAGGGAGGGGGCGGGTCCTCGTCCGCGCCATGCGGACGTGTAGCCGTTCTTCTCCCCGTCCGGAGAAGACGGGGATCGTGAATCTTCGAAAGTCCCTGCGGCGAAGCGCGCACGTGCTCGCCGTCGCCGTGGCAGTCGGTGCCGGTTGCCCGGAGTCGACCGCGGCCCAGGTCACGGGCGCCATCGAAGTGCACGTCCTTGCCGCTTCGCCGGATGGACCCGCGGACCCGAGCCGCGCGCCGTCGCCCCTGTTCGGAGCCTCCGTCACCGCACGGCCGTCCGGCTACACCGCTTCGACCGACGAGAACGGGGTGGCGGTGCTGAGGGGCGTCCCGCCAGGCTGGCACCAGCTCGAAGTCGCAGCCCCCGGATTCGAGACGGCCGCGATCGACGTGGCGGCGGAGAACGGACGCACGGCCGTGGTGAGGGTCGCTCTGACGCCCACTCCGATCCCGTTGTCCGGCATCGACGTGTCGGTCGGTCGGGACGCGCTTCCGGCCGGAAGCGTCACGGTCGACGTCGCGGAGCTCCCGGCCGACGTGGTCGACGTGCCTTCTGCGGTCGACGCTTTGCCCGGGGCCACCGTCGTGCGCCGCGGCGGACCGGGAGCTCCGGCCGCGGTCCAGCTCCGCGGCTCCGGCTCGGATCAGGTCCTCGTTCTCCTGGACGGGGTCCCGATCAACGCCCCCGTCACCGGGGTCGCAGACCTGGGCACGCTCTCGCTCGACGCCCTCGAGCGGATCACCATCGTCCCGGGTGCGCAGTCCTCCCGATACGGCCCGAGGGCGCTCGGGGGGGTCGTGCTGCTCGAGAGCCGTACGGCGGACCGGACGTCCGCAGCGATGACGGCAGGAGCCGGTTCCTGGTCCTCGCGCGAGCTGACGGGCAACGGCTCCTGGGTCTCCTCCGGACCCTGGGGAGTCTCGGGCAGCGCCCAGTGGAGCCGCTCCGACGGCGACTTCCCGTACGAGGTGCCAGCGTTTCGCGGGGGCGGAGAGGCCGATCGCGCCAACGCCGCCCATGCCCGGATCGGCGCCGAAGCGAGCGCGGTGCGAAAGGGCGTGGTGGATCTGACCCTCCGGGCACACGCCATGGAGATCGAGCGCGGCAGCCCGGGCACGATCGCGCAGCCCTCCCTCACCGGCGAGCAGCGGGAGCGGCGCATCGGAAGCAGCCTGCGGGCGACGGCGGGCGATCCCGTTCGGGGCGCTTCACTCTTCGCCGCCGTGCAGGCCCAGCACGCGGAGTACGTCGACACGGCTCCGCCGTTCGGACGGGCGTACGAGGCGCTCACCAGGGTCCGAGTGGTCGAGACCGCCGGTGAAGGATGGTGGAGCAGAGGGGCACTCGGAGTGCGCGGCGGGATCGAGGCAAGCCGCATGGCGATCGAGTCCGATGCGCTGGCGTCACCGACGGCCTCCGTGGGCGAGCTGGGTGTGTGGAGTCGTCTCGACCTTCGGCCCGCGACTCGTTCGCGCGGCCGGATCTCCGCCGGCGCCGGTATTCGTGTCGATGCGCATGAGCTCGTGGACGGGGTGACCACCTCTCCCCAGATCACGGCATCGTACGCGTACGGTGAGACCCGGGTGGACGCCTCGTGGTCGAACGCGTTCTCCCCCCCGGGGGTCGGGGACCTGTTCTTCCAGGAGGGCGTTCTGGTCGAGCCGAATCCGGAGCTCCGACCCGAGCGGGTCCGAAACGAGCTGTCGCTTTCTCTGCGGCATCGGTGGACCCTCGACTTCGGTCTGGCCGTGGAGGGGCGTGCCACGGCGTATCGCGCGGACGTCGACGACATGATCCAGTGGTTCCCCGATTTCCGCTTCGTGTGGAGCCCCCGGAACATCGACGTCTCGCGACGGGGGATCGAGGTCGGATCGACCTTCGAGACGACCCTGTGGGGGAGAAGCCACACGCTTGCCGTGGACTTCGCCCGCTCCCACGTCGCGTACCGTGACGAAGCCCTGACGGGACAGCTTCCGTACCGTCCCGAGCTCACCCTGGACGCATCCCTTTCGTTAGCACTTTCCCCGGGCACCCTCACCGCCTCCGCGCGTCACGTGGGTGCGAGACGGTCCGTACCCGGATCCGAGCTCAACGAGCTCGCCGCGTATACACTGCTGGACCTTGGCGTGCGCCTTCCTCTGAAGCTCGGCGTGGCGGGAGGGGCCCTCGACCTGGCCGTGACCAACCTGCTCGACGAGCGGGCGGCGCTCCTCGTCGACTACCCGCTTCCAGGCCGCGGCTGGACGGTCCGTCTCCGGCTCAACCGCAACCCCTGACGGCACTCTCCGATGGAGTCATCTCCCATGTCCGCTCTCCCCCGTCCGGTCGGCAGACCCCTTCTCATGACGGTTACGTTGCTGGTCGCCGGCTGCGGCGACCCGGTCGACGTGACCGCACCGACGGTGTTCATCACGTCACCGGCCACGGGCATCGCCGTGTCGCATGGAACGCCCCTGCGGCTCGCCGGATCGGCCACCGACCCGCAAGACGGAGCTCTTCCCGACGATGCGCTCGTGTGGACGAGCTCCATCGACGGGGAGCTCGGCACGGGGCCGGAGGTCGACTTCGAGGCTCCCTCCGTCGGGCTCCATACCCTCACCCTCTCGGCCACGGACCGGGACGGCAACGTCGGTAGCGCTTCCGTGTCCGTGTCGGTGGAGCAGCTGGCCTTCCTGGACGGCACGATCGACGACCCGCAGATCGGCATCGTCGTGAACTCCACCGCGAACGCAATCCGGCTATTCCAGCTCGGCGATCCCACCGAGACGAGGAGCATCGCCCTCGGAGCATCGAGCGCCGTCACGGCCACCGGGATCACAGTTCGCGGAGAACGAGCCGTCGTTCCCCTCGGCAACGCCGCCTCCGTGGCGATACTCGACCTTCGGAGCCTGACGATCGAGTCCTTCTTCCTCTTCGCCTCGGGGAATGCGACGGGCTCCGCCTTCGTCGACGACGAGGTCGTGATCGTCGCCAATCAGGAGACGGACGAGGTGGGGGCGTTCTCCCTGGGGCAGGCAGACCCGGCGATCTCACGGACGACGGTCGTGGCACCCTTCCCCACGGACATCGTGACGATCTCCGATTCACTCGTCCTCGTCGTGTCGGGCAACCTCGATGACGCGTATATGCCGGCGGGAGAGGGGGTGGTGACCGCGATCGACCCGCGCACCATGGCGGTGATCGACACGGTGCATACGGGGGGCACCAACCCGCAGCTCGCCGACCTGGGGCCGGACGGGATGGTCTACGTCGTCAACACCGGCGACTACGTCGCCCCGAGCACCATGGCGATCATCGACCCTGTCGCGATGGTACGTACCGGCCTGGTCGAGGGCCTGCCCCCCGGCTCGGGGGACGTGCACGCGGGGGGTGACGGACTGGTCTACGTCTCGGCGTTCTTCACGGGGACAGTGGTGTGGGATCCGGGCTCGGAAAGCTTCGTACGAGGAGCGGGCGATCCCGTTTGCGCCCCCCTGCAAGGCGGGGGGTGCCGGGGGGCATTCGGCGCTCATACCGCGGCCGACGGCTCTCTCTACCAGGTCTTCTTCGGCAGCCCGGCGGAGGACCTCGCGCCGGCGATCTTCCACTATGAAGCCGGGACCTTCGCCCTTCAGGACAGCACGGACGCGGGGCCGGGCCCCGTCGGCCTCGAGATCAGGAGCTTCCGCTGAGCGGTAACACCTGAGGGGACCCCTCATCCGGGCCCGGTCCGGGGTGAGGAACGACAGCCACGGGCCACTGGAACACGCGCTCGAGCGTGTGGTGGCGAAAGACCTCCCGCGGAGCTCCATCCGCCTCGACCTTCCCTCCCGCCAGCAGCACCAGGTGAGAGGAGAACCGCGCGGCCAGGTTGAGGTTGTGGGTGGCGACGACCACGGTGAAGCCCGCATCACGCGCGAGGGCCCGCATCAGCTCGAACGTCTCCATCTCGAAGTGGAGATCGAGCGCGGCCGTCGGCTCGTCCAGCACCAGGGTGCTCGGCTCCTGGGCGAGGGCACGAGCGATGCGGGCCCGCTGCCGCTCTCCCCCTGAAAGCGTGGTGATGGAGCGATCTGCGAGGTGCGCGACACCGGCCCGCTCCATGGCGGCCTCCACCGCAGCCCCGTCGGCCGACGTCTTCCGCCCCAGCACGCCGACGTGGGGGTAGCGACCCATTTCGACCAGAGCGCGCACGCTCATCGGAAACGCGAGGGGCTCCGCCTGGGGCACGAAGGCGACCTCCCGGGCGATTTCGCGGCGAGACCAGTCCCCGATCTCCGTTCCTGCGTAGCTGACGCGCCCGCGGTCCGCAACGAGCTCACCCAGCATCACCCGCAGCAGAGTGGACTTGCCGGACCCGTTCGGCCCCAGGACCGCGTGCAGGACTCCGCGCGCGAGCTCGAGCGTCACGTCATCGAGCGCCGGAGCTCCGCTCCGATCGTATGCGAAGCGCACTCCCTCCAGACGAAAGAAGCCACTCATCCCAGCGACTCCGCGCGGACCAGCAACCAGAGAAAGACCGGGACTCCGATCAGCGCGGTGACCACGCCCACCGGAAGCTCCGCCGGCGCGACCACGATTCGGGCCACGGTGTCTGCGGCTACCATGAACATGGCGCCGCAGAGCGCCGACGCGGGGAGGAGCCACCGGTGGTCGCTTCCTCCGACGAGCCGAAGCGCATGCGGGACGACCAGCCCGACGAAGCCGATCGCACCGGATCCCGCGACGCATACACCCACCACGAGAGACGTGACCACGTAGAGCAGGACCTTGAACCGCACCACGTCCACACCCAGGTGGAAGGCACTCTGCTCACCCACGGAAAGCAGGTTCAGCGGCCGCGCGAGAAGCAGCAGGCACACCAGCGCAGGAACGACGTACAGCGCCACGGACACGACGCCTTCCCGAGACGCGCCGGCGAACGAGCCCATGATCCACAGCATAGCGGTTCGGAAGGTCTCCACGTCCGCGAAGTTGATGATGACCAGGATCAGCGCGTTGAAGAACGCCCCGATCACCACACCGGAAAGCAGCAGGACCCGGGTGTCGAGCCCCGAGCCGTGAGCTCCCGCCATGGCGAGCACCAGCACCATCGCCACCACGGCGCCCCCGAACGCGGAGAGGGGTAGCGCCACGAGGGAGGTGGCCGCGATTCCGGCCACGATCGCCGCGACAGCGCCGAGCGCGGCGCCGCTCGACACTCCCAGCACGTAGGGCTCCGCGAGCGGGTTCCGGAGCAGCGCCTGAAAGACCGCTCCGCTGACGGCCAGTCCGGCGCCCACGAGGCCGGCCAGCGCGACACGGGGAGCCCTCAGGCCCAGTACGATCGTGCGGGCCGTCGCATCGGCGTCACCCGTGAGCGATCCGAGGACATCAGAAAGCGGGACCCGCACGGGTCCGCTCATCAGCGCCCCGGCGAAAACCACCACGCATCCTGCCGCCAGTGCGGCAAGCTTCAGAGCGGGCGAGCTCATGCGGGCGGTCGAAACGACTCGGGGTGCAGCGCCCGGGCCAGCTCCCGGGCCGAGGTGACGAGCCCCGGGCCCGGTCGGTTGAACGTGGTGGCGTCCACGAAGACCACCCGCCCCTCCCTCACGGCGGGCACGTCGCGCCATCCGGGCAGCCCCTGGACGTACGGGAGGGTCCCGGTCTCCAGATCTCCGTCGGGCCAGATCACCACGTCGGGATCCCGATCGACGATCGATTCGAATCCCACGGTCGGCCAGGGCAGCGGAGCGTCCTCGAAGACATTTCGCCCGCCCGCGGCGCGGATCAGGGCATCCACGAACGTCCCGCCTCCCGAGGTCAGCGGTGGGTCCGCCCACACCACGTAGAGGACGTCGACCCTCGGACGCCCCCCGACCGCGGCCTCGACCTCGCCCAGTCCGGACCGAATCTCGGCCTCGAGCGCGGTCCCCCGCGACTCCATGCCGACCAGACGTGCCAGCCGATCGATGGCAGCGTACACGTCTTCGATCTCGTCCGTCGGCAGCGTGATCATCTCGATGCCGATCGCATCGAGCCGATCACCGAGGGCTCGGCCTTCGCGCGCAACGGTCATGAGCACGATGTCGACGTCGAGCCCTACCAGCGCCTCCAGGCTTGGATCCAGTCCCGGGCCGATCGACGGCAGAGCCACCAGCTCCGCGTGCGTGTCGAAATCGGTCCTGGCTACGAGCTGGTCGGAGGCACCAAGCGCGACGACGATCTCCGTCAGCGAGGGCACGAGCGAGACGATCCGGGGACGTGTTACGCCGAGGCTCCCTTCCTCTCGGGTCGACGGGGCCTCGTCCGGCCGCTCGGAGCCGCGACACGCCGCGGAGAGGACGCCGGCGCACAGCACGGTCGCCACCGTCACGGCACGGCATGAACGCGCGCCCCGTGATCCACGGGTCGCACGACCCGACCACGTGTGGGAGTGCACGGCCATACGAGCTTCCTCTCGACCGGAGGATGAACACCTGCTCTGTCGACACAGGTCTCCTGGCTCAGGGCCGACGCACTCGCCTTCCCGGGCTATGAGCCCAGTGGCGCTTCGAGTGGTCGTTTCGGTCGAACCGAGCCCAACACAGTGGCGGGACCGCGCCGGAATCGCACCGGCTTCCGAGATGTGTCGACGGAGAGGTTAGCTACTGGCCACCCGGTCCGCCATCCGTCGGCTCGAGGGCGAGCCTATTCTTCCGGTCGGCTCCGGTCGGACTCCTCGCCGTAGAGCTCGTCGAGCGCTCGCGACCGGCGACGGATCCACAGTCCGGCTCCCGCAACCATCCCCAATGGGAGGAGGCTCAGAAAGGCGGTCGTCGCCAGGAAGGCCTGCCGGTTCTCGTCGCGGGCGTCGAAGCATACGGGGCACGCCAGCGCCACCTCGGGGAGGACCGCCGTCAGGAGCACGGCAGCACACAGGACGAGGGCGCTCCTCGTGAAGATCGCTCGAGCGGATCGCATCAGAGGTAAACCTTCCAGTAGAGGATGGGCCAGACGAGCACGACGAAGTACCAGAACGCGGACACCGTGGCGAGCTGGTGGGAGGTGAGCACCCCGCGGTCGAGCTGTCGATACGACCAGTACAGGGCGATGAGAGCCCCGACGGCGTGCAGCGCGTGCGTACCCACGATGAGGTAGAAGAAGCCGCCGTAGGCGCTGGACTGCATCGTCAGCCCCTCGGCGAGCAGTGCCGCCCACTCCCTGCCCTGCAGGACGACGAAGAGCGTCCCGAGCACGATCGAGAGGAGCAGGGGGATCCTCGCGCCCGCCTTCTCCCGCCGAAACGCGAACCAGGTGAACACCAGCACCACACCGCTCACCAGAAGAGCGAGGGAGTTGAACGCCGTCTGTTCGACCGGGAGGCGAGGCTGTCCGTACGGAGGCCACATCTGGCCCGCCGACTGCGACTTCACGATCGCGTGCGCGGAGATCAGCCCCGAGAAGAACATCACCTCGGTGAAGATGAAGATCAGCATGCCGAGAACGCCGTTCGGGATCGCCGGCTCGCGGCGGACCGGCGCGGGTCGGTGCTCGATCGGGTAGGTAGCTGAGTCGGCGCTCATCACGTCACATCCTGGTCCTGCCAAGCCGGGTCGAAATACCCCCGGCGCGTGTTCTCGTTTCTCTGGGGTCCGGTGCGCTCAGGCGAGCGGCCTGCTACCGGCCCGTACCTCACTCCGGCCGGAACGACATCACGTAGTCGGCCATCTGCTCGAGCTGCTCCTCCGTGTAGAGCGCGCCCCACGGCGCCATCAGCGCCGAGCCGCCGACCGACGCCGCACCGTCGCGGATCACCGTGATGATCCGGTCGCGATCACGGCCCTCCCAGAACGCCGGATCGACGAAGCTCGCCGGCCGCGGGTCGAGTGCCGCGCCCGCCGGGCCGTCGCCCGCGCCCCCGGCCCCGTGACACGTCGCGCACACGGTACCGAAAGACGAAGCAGCGCTGAAGCCCGCGGGCTCGGCTTCCACCTCTCCCTCGGCCAGCATCGTCTCTTCGCCCTCGCCATGGTCGTCACCCATCTGGGCAGCGATCCACTCCCGAGTCGCGACGTTCTCCCAGTTGCGTCCCTCGTGGTTCAACACGTCCGGAGAGATGCCCGCGACCATCAGGAACATCAGGATGACCGATGTAGCCAGCATCCACTTCATGAGCCTCTTCTCCCACTTGAGGTGCATGAAGTTGTTGATGACCAGATTCGCCTTCACCACCGCGATTCCGAACGCGGTGATCAGCGTGACCCAGCGGATGCCGAGCTCCGGCCCCGCGACGCTGATCAGGAAGAGGACGACCAGCGTAGCGTAGATCTTGAAGTAGTTCACGTGATGGCCGTCGTCGTGGCCATCTCCGTGATGTGCGTTGTGCTCGGTGTTCTCGGACATGTCGCCTACTTCGCGATGTAGAGAAGCGGAAAGAGGAAGATCCAGACCACGTCGACGAAGTGCCAGTAGATCCCGATGATCTCGACACGGTGGAGCTCACGGCCTCGGAAGGCATCGAATGCGACGACGCCCATGATGATCGCGCCGGCGATCACGTGGAGCGCGTGCAGACCCGCGGCCGTGTAGTAGAAGGACCAGAAGGTGTTCGCCGTGATCGTGTATCCGGCCATGATCTCGCCGGCCCACTCGTACGACTTGATCACGAGGAACATCAGGGCCCCCATGATCGTGAAGCCGAGGAACTTCGCGGCCTCTTTCCCGTTCCCGCGCTCGGCCGCCTGGTGCGCGAGCACGGCCGTGAAGGACGAGGTGAGAAGCACGAAGGTGTTCACGGCACCGATCCACGTCTGCGTGTGCGACGCGGCCTCGGCCCACTCCGGATGACCGATCCGATGCATGATGTAGGCGCCGAGGAGACCGCCGAAGATCACCACCTCGGAGGCGAGGATCCACCAGACCGCGAGGCGCGCGGTCGGGATTCCGGTGGCGCTACGGGTCGTCGCGATAGGTCTTGCGTGTGCCATCAGGCCGGCTCGTTCTGGGGCCAGTAGTCTTCTTCACGATCGGGGTGGCCATACTCGTACGGGCCCCGGTACACGTTGGGCAGCTCGGCGACGGGCCAGTTCCCGTGGGGCGGTGGCGACTCGGTCGTCCACTCGAGCGAGTTGGCCTTCCACGGGTTCTTTCCGGCCTTCTCACCCTTCATCCAGCTCCAGATCACGTTGAAGAAGAACACCGCCTGGAAGGCGATCATGACCAGGAGCGCGATCGTGGCCAGCTGACGGAGCTGGTACATCTCCGGGCCGGCCAGCTGCGGGAAGTGCTGGAAGTTGTAGATGCGGCGGTGCTGCCCGCCCATGCCCAGCACGAAGAGCGGAATGAAGATGAAGTTGAACGGGATGATCGTGCCCCAGAAGTGGATCTTGCCCAGGGTGTCGTTCATCATCTTCCCGAACATCTTCGGGAACCAGTAGGTGAATCCACAGAACGTCCCGATGATCGCGATCGGGAAGAACGTGTAGTGGAAGTGCGCGAGCACGAAGTACGTGTCGTGGAAGTAGATGTCCGCGCCGCTCGCACCGAGGAAGATCCCGGTCACGCCGCCGATTAGGAACTCGGCCATGAAGGCGAGCGCCCAGAGCATCGGCGTGTTGAGCGTGATCGAGCCACCGTACAGCGTCGCGATGATGACGAAGCACATCTCGGCGATCGGCACGGAGATGAGCAGGGTCGTGATCGTGAAGACGTTCGCCATGCGCGGATCGATTCCGGCGACGAACTGGTGGTGCGCCCACACGAAGAAGCTCAGCACGCCGGTCGCGACCGCCGTGTAGAGCACCATCTTGTAGCCGAAGATCTTCTTGCGTGCGAACGTCGAGATCACCTCGACCGTGATGCCGATCGCCGGCAGCAGCACCACGTAGACCTC
>Ga0209536_100001661_pt1 | contig 36475 bp, 30 predicted proteins | sample DeeMarSeWOR28_12_FD_187461 | JGI IMG/M metagenome (GOLD analysis project Ga0209536, IMG submission 187461) | Marine sediment microbial communities from White Oak River estuary, North Carolina - WOR-2-8_12 (SPAdes) (version 2) | ecosystem: Environmental > Aquatic > Marine > Intertidal zone >...
CCTTTGGTGTTACGGTTACCGTGGATGATCAGAACGGCGGCATCGATACCGCCACGCTTACCGTTGGTATTGAAGATGATATGCCGGTGGTCATTGATGACTACGCTAGTGTAACGGAAGGTCAAACTGAAGGTTCAACGAATCTGATGATGATCATTGATGTCTCGGGCAGCATGGGCAATATTGTCAATTACAATGGTACGAGTATGACCCGTCTTGCAGCTACAAAGATGGCAGTCATTGATCTGCTTAACACCTATCAGGATAACGGCAATACAGTGGTCCGTCTGGTACAGTTCAGTGGTGATGCCGATGGCACCGATACTGGCGATGCAATCACTCTTGGCACAGGTTGGGTCGATGTGCCCACGGCCATCAGTCTTGTCGAAGGTTTAGAATACGGTAACAGTTCGGGAACAGGTCAGTACACAAACTATGATGCCGCCCTGGATGTTGCTCAGTCTGCATTTACCGATATCGGCAAAATTGACGGAGCTCAAAATATTTCCTACTTCATGTCAGACGGAGTTCCCACTATAGGCAGCGGAGAAAGCGGCATCGGCCTCAACGGTGGTCGCGGCATCGGCACATCTGAAGAATCAGCCTGGAAAACTTTCCTCAATGATAACAACATCGTTTCCTATGCAATCGGTGTCGGCACAGGTGCAACCCAAAGTGCCTTAAATCCTGTGGCCTGGGATGGCACGACTGCGAACGAAATGGATGGTATCGAGGTCACAGAAGAAAGCCAGTTGTCCGACGTGTTACAGACCACGGTCATCATACCACCGTCCATAGCCGGGAACGTCCTTGATAATGACTCTGCTGGCGCTGATGGCTGGGATACGGGAACACCCAGTCTGGTGTCTGTTTCCTACGAGGGTACCACATACGAGTTTACGCCAGGCACCACTTCGCATGAGCTGGACTTGGGTGATGACTTTGGCACAGTTATTATTCACAGTAACGGTGACTATGAATTCACGGCCAGCCCTGTCAACGTCGATAATACTATAACAAAAGACATCAGCTATACCATACAGGATAACGATGGCGACACCGCACCCGGCGTGTTGCACCTTGGTATCACTGACAGTGACGTGACAGCTTACGACAACTTCCAGCAGGCTGCTGTCAGTGAGGTAGAAGTTCCCGGTAGCACAAACACTGTAATGCTGGCAGACTTTCAGACCACAAATTCGCTGGGCAATTCCTGGGTGTTCGACACTTCAGGAGGAGATGCGACGGTTGTTGACGGCGGCTCGAATTTTAACTTTCCCGCAGTTGCGGATGCCGACACGGACAAATGGATCGCAAGTTCACTGAGGGGCTCTGTTCTCGATGCTTCAGTCAATAGTAGTGGCTCCCTCAGTATTGAAGATAATAATGACGATAGTTCTGGTGCTGCCGAACTGCTGACACCGGTATTCACCGTCAGCGCAACTGGTACGACTACACTAAGTTTTGATTTCATCAGAGCTAACGTAAACACCAGCGATAGCGTAAACTGGAGCCTGTACAAACTCGAGACCGACGGATGGCAAAATGTTGGTGGCTCTTCGATTACATCGATGTCCGGGACAATAACCAGCGACATCCTGGATCCAGGGGCGCAATATCGTATTTACTTTTATGTCAATGACGGTGGTGGCAATGCTGACTCAAGGCTTACCCTCGACAACATTGCACTGACAACAGTATCCGAATCCACCACTGAGGTTCAGGCAACTGGCGTTACCGGTAACATTCTGACTGATTCCAACAATTACATCCCCAGCACCGACCCTTGGGATGCGGTGGATGACAAGGGTGCCGACTCAACCACCTTGTCAATATGGAATGGCCTAACCTTTGTAGAGCCGAATGAAGCTGGCATTATCATCAACGGCCTTTATGGAGACCTGTTGATTAAGAGCGATGGCTCTTATAACTACACACCTGATGCGGACTTGGACAATATTGGAGAGCAGGAAGTCTTCAATTACAAGCTGACCCAGATTGACAGTGACACTGATACCGCCGAGCTCGTCATTAAGATCACTGACAGCCCGTATGCAGCCCCAACCCCGATCATGGGGACGGACGATGATGATGCGGCCCTTACAGGCAGCAGTGGCGATGACGTTATCCTGGGTCATGACGGTAACGATCACCTGAATGGCGAAGATGGCAATGATCATCTGGAAGGTGGTGCCGGTGAAGACCATCTGGATGGCGGTCCTGGAGATGATATGCTCGCTGGTGGCCCTGGTGATGATATACTTACCGGGGGTTCGGGTGCAGACACCTTCAGCGTAACTGAAGGAAACGACACAGTAACCGACTACAACCAGGCTGAAGGCGATATACTTGATATCAGCGATTTGTTAGAACCAGTTGATAGTCTCTCGGTAGTTGAAAACCCTGACGGTTCAGCCAGACTGTCCATCCTCGACGGCAGCAATGATGAAAAAGCGAGTGTTTCTTTTGATACTATTGATTTTGCGGATTTAGATCCTATCAATGATCCTGGTCTCGATGATCTTAATGGTGATGGCAATATCGATCAAATGGATTCACTGATTGATAAAGTTGATATCGACGACGGAAGCATCTGATCTAGAATTGTTACTGGTTTGCTGTCTGTTTTGACCGTTGCTCAGTAATAACAAATAAAAACACGTTGCCATTTTCAAACCGGGCAACGTGTTTTTATTTGTTATTTTGGGAAAAAATCAAACGATTAACTAATAGGGCCAGGTTCAGACGACTGCCGGTTTTGGTTTTTTCATAAATTGAGCTTAAATGGGCCTTAACCGTTCGCTCAGTGATATCAAGATTAGCTGCGATTTCCAGATTGGACTGGCCCTCGGCAATAAGATAGGCTATTTCTCGTTCACGCTTGGTCAGACTGCTCAGTTTGCTTTCAGAATCCGAAATAGCTTTATCTTTTGCTCTAGTATAGGAGTCAAGGATCAAGCGCTGCATAACCTTCTGGCCCAACCACACAGCACCGCCTGTAATCACGCGAACAGCCTCGGAAAGACGTTCAGGTGAGATATAGGTATTTGCATACCCTACTATTCCCAGTTTCAGAAAAGCCAGGCCCTCTTCTTCATCAGGCAAATCTGAGAGAAGGAAAATCCTGCTCATCGGAGTTGCACGGCGTAAATCCATGAAGGTCTCGCTATCAATCAGGGGGCGGTGAATCAGGATCAGCTCAAATGTATCTTCACAACAGAGGGCTTGAAGTTTATCGACTGTTTTTACCTGAGTAAATGAATACTTGCTTCCAAGCTGATCTTCCCATCTTTTGATTACCGCATCATCGGCACTGCATAAAAGAATAGTCATTGTTTACTGTTCCCTTAGGGCCATATATTTTGCTCTTAAAACCGGCTTTAAAAGGTAGGCCAAAACCGTTTTTTCTCCTGTTAGTATATCAACGGAGGCAACCATACCCGGAATAATCGGTAAGGGATCTGATTCCGGGCCAAGATAATTCTTATCTGTTCTTAAACGGACAAGATAATAACTGTTGCCCTTTTCATCTGTAATACTGTCTGCGCTTATATGTTCCAGTTTAGCATCCAGACCGCCATAAATCGTAAAATCATATGCCGTAAATTTTACCTTGGCTTCCTGGTTCGGTCTCAGGAATGCAATATCAGCGGGTTTGATCTTTGCCTCGATCACCAGTGTATCCTCAAGAGGTACTATTTCAACCAGATCCATGCCGGGTTGTATGACACCACCAACAGTATTTACAAGAAGCCTGTTGATGGTGCCCGCCACTGGCGAGCGAACATTGGTCCTCCGTAAACGGTCCTCCAAGGCTATTGCAGATGCAGATACCTCATCAAGTTCAGCAAGAACCTCATTTAATTCTGACTTGGCTTTATTGAAAAAAACAAGCTGGTTTTCACGTAATGCCAGTTGAGCTTCCTGCAGTCGCGACTGTGCCTTGGGAATTGTCTGTTTAATGGTAGCTATTTCGCCTTGCATCTGGCTGGCCTGCCGCTCCAGATGCAGTACTTCAACTTCCGACACTGCCCCCTGGGAAATCAGAGGTCTTGTAAGTTCCAGTTCCTTTTGCAGAATGGCATAGGTCCTTGTCAATTCTTCAAGTTTTGTGGTTAATTCCTTGTACTCATGTTCTCGCTGGCTGATCTGTTCCTGCAGAATATCCATATTTGACTGGAATTCACGCTTTCTGGATTCAAAGAGCTCCTGTTCACGGACCCCGATCTCAGGCTTTTCATCGATGACCTCCTGGGGCACCTCAAAGGACGTGCCATTTGCTTCGGACAGAAGTCTCGCTGCCCTTGCCTTATAGGAAAGGTATTTTGCCCTATTCTGCTTAAACGATGAAGAAAAGCGCGTTTCATCAATACGCAGCAGAAGCTGATCTTTTTTCACCATTTCACCGACATCGACCAGTATCTCGGAAAGGATGCCACCTTCAAGGTTTTGTACTATCTGTATCTGGCTGGATGGTATGACCTTGCCGTCACCACGGGTCACCTGTTCAATATTTGAAAAATAAGCCCATACCATGAACAGGACAAAAAGGGCAAAAATCATCCATGTGATGGCGCGACCTCCCTTGGGTGTCTGGGCCAGAATAGACGTACGTATATCAGTAGTCAGGTCAATATCTTCAGACTGCATACGGTAAAATAATTTATTCGGCTCTGTTTTTTTCTCTGAATCAGACAACTCTCATACCCCAGCTTACACGTTTAGCTGGCCTTTTTTCAGGGCCTCTAGTACTGATCTCTTGGGGCCATCGGCAATAATTGTACCATTGTCAATGACTATAAGACGATCCACCATTTCAAGCAACGAGGCCCTGTGACTGATTAAAATCACTGTCTTGTTTTTTATTACCTTGGATAGATTATCACGCAGCAAAACCTCTGTCCTGTTATCCATGTTACTCGTCGGTTCATCAAGGACAAGCACAGGTGGATCGAGAAGCATTGCCCGGGCCAGAGCCACACATTGTCTCTGTCCCCCTGAAAGTCCCCTGCCAAGCTCCCCTACTTCCATATCAAAACCCATGGAATGTTTTTTGACAAATTCATTCACACCCGTCAATTCAGCAGCCCTTAAGACTGTATTATCATCAATATCATGGGCGCCCATGGTAATATTATCCCGGATAGTGCCACGGAAGAGTGTTATGTCCTGAGATACATAGCCGATACTGTGCCGCAGATCTGCCGGATCTATCTGCCTGATATCTGTGCCATCTATACTCACCATGCCGCTGAGTGGCTCATAAAGGCCCAGGATAAGCTTGCCAAGTGTCGTTTTGCCTGAACCTATGGGGCCAATGATACCCACCTTCTCTGCCGGATTTATCTTCAGGGATAAATTATTCAGGATTTTTACAGTCTGGCCTGGATAGGCAAATATAAGGTTTTTGAGTTCTATGCTTCCTTCTATTTGCGACCGGTGCAGAAATGTCTTGCCCTCGGGACGTTCAACAGGAAGTTTCATTATTTTATTCAGGGTTTTCAAGGCAGTCCTGGCACGATGATACCGGGTAGCAAGGCTTACAACCTGTGACATGGGGGCAATAGCCTGACGGGAAAGAATGACCAGTGCTATCAGGCCACCCTGGGACAGATTGCCATGAGAGATCATGTAGACCCCCACGATAACGACGACAACTACTGACATGCTTTGCACAAAATAGGAAAAATGGTTCACAGAAGACGAAAGAAACCTGGAGCGGGCGCTCCACTTGGCAATATAACTGACTGCTTCTTCCCAAGCTCTTTGGATCTGACTCTCTGCTCCCAGCATTTTAATCGTCTCCAGGCCGGTCAAACCCTCAATTAAGATTGCGTTTTTCTGGGATGAAGCCTGGAAGGATTGCTCTACAGCCTTTTGCAGGGGAACCTGAACCAAAAAAGTGTAGATCAGAAGCAGTAAAATGGAAATTATTTGCACTAATACTATAATGCCCCCCAGATACCAAATTACGAAAAGAGCCAGAAACACAAAGGGTAAATCAATAAGAGCCGTAATGGAAAATGACGTGATAAAATCACGGATAGATTCAAATTCCTGCAGATTCCTGGAAAACGAACCGATTGACTGCGGGCGGGCCTCCATGCGTAAACCCAGAACCTTTTGAAAAAGGGCAGCCGATATTTTCAGGTTGGCCCTTTTGCCAGCTTCGTCAACAAAATAGCCCCGCAGGCTGCGCATGATTGCAGCAAAAACATAAATTACACTTATGCCGATAGCGAGAACCCACAGGGTTTCAAAAGCAGCATTAGGTATTACCCTGTCATAGACGTTTAATACAAAAAATGGACTGGCCAGACCGAAAACATTAATTAAAAACGAGGCCAAAAAAACATCACGGTAAATTCGCCAGGATTCAAAAATTGTTCCCCAAAACCAGCCTTTTCCGGAACTGGTGGGACTCATTTTCTCAACGGTTTGTCTTTCCATGCGAAATTTCGGCCGCACGAATATCCCATATCCGGTATAAAGATCTTCAAGTTCTTGTTTTGTTACTGTTTTCTCCCCCATTCCTGTTTCAGGTAAGAGGATCCTGAACTGTTGATCAGCTTCATCAATTGCCACAAGAACACAGGCTTTGCGGTCTTTCAGGAGTAAGACCGCAGGCAGCTGAAGGCTGGAGATTCTTTCAAGAGAGCGGCGAAGGACGCGGGCTGATAATCCTGCCCGGTCTGCAGCCCTTGCAAATAATTCTACAGTAAGCCGGTTATGTACAAGCGGCAGGCCTGAACTCAAGCCTGTTCGAGTTGCCTGGCGGCCATGCAGCTTGGCAAGCTGCATGAGACAATCCAGCAGCGGATCATCATTGGTATCAGTAGTCCCTCCAAGATCCCAGCCACTCTGAGGTTTTTTTGTATCTTTTTCTGGCATTGATTGTTTATTCTGATGGAGAAAAATACTTGTTGTGCAACAATAAATAACAGCCACACATATTTAACGTATAAATCCTGCCAGGTAAATATATTTAATGTAATAATAAGGAGATGACTATTTTTTGTTGGATAACTCACCAAAATGGCTTATAAAATAAACTGTGATCAACTTAGTCTATTGGAGTGCACTATGCTGTACGTTGAAAGAGATGATGCTGGAAACATAATTGCTTTACACAACAAACCTGAACAGGGAGCAGATGAAAAGAAGTCAATTATGGATGAGGAAATTCTTGAATTTCTGAATAGAAATGTTGACACCGATCCCAGAGTGCACCTTCTATCCCTATCCGATATCGGTATCATACGGATTCTTGAAGACCTCATAAATCTTCTTGTCCGTAAAAACATTATTCTTTTTACCGAACTTCCTGAAGAAGCACAGGAAAAGATCAGGAACCGTAAGCGATTGCGTGAAAAAATCAGTCCAGATCATCTGATGGCAGATGATATTCTATAGTTTTGCCTTAATTTTAAGCTCTTTGTTTTTTCAGACCTTTCACAGCAAAATTTTATCTCTCCGAATTTTTTTTAAGTAACGGCTTTGGCCTGTCGATGATGTACCCTTGAATTGCATCTAGGTTGAGTTCTTTAAGAAGCTGCCATTGTTGCTCAGTTTCAACCCCTTCTGCTATTACAGTAATATCTAGACTGTGCGCAACACTACAGAGACAACCGATAAAGAACCTGCTGTCATTGTCCACGTCCTTCAGTTCATCTGTGTACCCCTTGTCAATCTTGACATAGTCAGGCCGTAATGATTGCAGGTATCCCAAATGTGAAAAGCTCTGGCCATAATGGTCAAGACCCACAAGGTGTCCATGTCTCCTGGCTATTGCGCTGAACTCTTTAATCTTTTCCATTTGCTGGACAGCTCCAAGCTCTGAAAATTCAAAATTAATTCGTGGAGCTTTTGTCGGCAGTTTTTCTATGGCGAACAAAATCCATCGGCGAAAAGCATCGTCATGCATCGAGGCAGGTGAGACATTTACCGCCACCCGGTCAACACTCAGCATTGCTGCATCGAGTTGCATCACATCTTCTAAAGCAATACGATCCAAGGTGGAAACCAGACATAGACGTTCTGTAAAAGGCATAAATGCTCCGGCACTCAAAAACTTGCCGTCATCCTGGACAATGCGGGAGAAAATTTCAAGATGAATAATCTTGTCTCTGTCATAGGTATTGACAACAGGCTGGGAAAATAAAATGATTTTACGCTGTGCCAAGGCCTGCTCAAGGGTATTTTTCCACTGTTGCTGCCCAAGAGGCATTTTTCCCGTTTCTTCGGTAAGGTTACGAACTGTCCATTTATTGGGACCAGCCTGCTGTGCTGAGCGCAATGCCAAATCTGCTTCAGAAAGCATACGGTTGAGGGTAGTCGGACTTTCATAACTTATTGCACCAACATGGGCGATATTATCCGTCAAAGCGAGTTGCTCAACAACAACCTGGTTTAACTGAGAGACTAGAGTTTCTGCTAATGATTCAGCCTCCCACGATGTACCATCAGGAACGAATATACCGAAATCCCCTCCGGTTAAGCGTGCCAAGACTGTGTTTTCATGCTGTTTTGTTGTTTCCTGCAGCAAAGCCGCGACACGCTTGAGGAGTTCGTCGCCAGCCTGAAATCCCTTTTGCAGATTCAATTCATGCAAATCATTGATCTGGACCAGGAGCAAAACACCCTGTGTAGCACTGTCCTGCCGATCAAGCCGTGCACTTATCTGGTTTTCAAAATACCGTCTGTTGCCCAGCCCGGTCAGAGAATCATAATAGGCATGCTTACGAAGTCCTTCTGCTATGGTAACCTGCTCATCAAACATCTCCTTGACCTTACTGGTCATACGGTTCATAGCCTCAAAAACACGTCGCAATTCTTTGGTTTTTGGCAAATGTTGCTGGATCTCATATTTTTTCTTACACAAGGCATCAGCCTGCCGCTCAAGTAAAACCAACGGTTTCAAAAGCAGCCGCAAACCAAAACCTCCTGCGATGAGCACAAAAATCCCGCAGGCCAGAAACCATAGGGTCATATGGACAACATTTTCCCAGAGTGTCTTGTAGGCATACCCTGGGTGACTTTTCACAAAAATAGTGCCGGCCTGGCGCCAGTTGGCCATTACATTTGCTGATGCTTCAGGAATTTTTAGTGGAACCAGGCGGATAAACCACTGCGGTACATTTTCAATAGTGACATCTAGCTCCCTGTTAATGAGGACGCTGCCTTTGGTATCCATATATCGGACAATCAGGTAATACCCCCTGTCAAAGACAGCATTGATCATACTCTCGATGGCAGGCATATCATCTTCGATACTGTACTGGGATATAGAGACGCCAAGGGAGGTTGCAGTATCCTGGGCATGTGATTCCAGCTGGTCGATGAGAAAAGACCTGGTACTTTCAAATTTCACCAGTAAAGTCCCTGCAAAAAGAATAAAGAAAAGGCCCAGGGTAAAGATAACTAGTTGTCTGTAAAGTGTCATAATTTACACCATGTTTTACTCGATCAATTATAACTCTAAGGTATCAAATACAAAATATTATTACCATTGGTACCAATCTTTCTTGATCAAAATGTTAATCTTCATTTGTCTATGTTCATTAAACCAATGCATAGATTACAGGCAGAACAGGTTAAATTTCTAACCCCGATTATTATAAATTGTTATCAGACATCCTTTGCATAAGGTTCTGCCAATGCTGCAGCCTTTTACTGCTCCCAGCCAATTTGCCGCGCCCCCGCTGTTTGGCAAGCCACAAACCTGTACCATTAAAACTGTATATTGGCATTAGATCGGTACGTTGTGATGCAGGTTTTATTTCACCAACAAGATTATCCAAAATGAGCGGTTCGGCATCCGGTGTCATGTAATATGTGAGAACCATATGGTGGACATTTAAATTGAGGGCCTTAACATATGTAAGATTTAATTTTTCCTCATCCATTCCCATGGTTTTAAGAGTAAAATATTTTGCAATGGCAAAATCTTCACAGTCACCTCCCTGGGCACTGAGAAATTCTATGGGAGTTGCCCAATAATCCTCTTTTTTCCAGAGCGTCAAATCATCAACAAAATCCATCTGGTTCAAAAAATCATTGACCCTTTTAAGTTTATCCATATCGGGCATACTGGCATCATGAATTATGAGATCTTCCCAGGCAACAAGAAGAGAACGAGCCTCCTTTCCATATTTGCGCTCAACCTTATTTAAAAGCTCTTGGTCGAGCTGAAAGGATTCCCCATGAATTATTGGGGCAATGCCGATCAGAAACGAAAAAAAAACGAGAAAATGAATGAGATGCTTGATGTTATCAGTATGTTTGACCACGATGGTGCAATAATTGAAAACTCTTCATATGGGTGCCCTCCCTTTCAAAATGAGTTAGGGATGGCGGGAGCAAATGTAAAAGAAATTGGGGCAGCGATAATATGCTGCCCCATTGTAACAACTTACTGTTTGAATTAGCAACAAACTATAATCATTTACGATGAGTCATGGACTTGATTGCCTCTCAGGTTTATCAGGCTCTAATTACTACATGAATCACATGATGCAGTTGATATGCATCTTATGAAGGGTTATCCTTTTCCTGCTTGTCTTTTTTCACAGTGCTTTCCACTGGCCACTGCAAGCCCAGTGTATGGACCAGTTGCCCAATACCGCTTAAAATTCTGTATTGCGCATAGATTTTGTCATACTGCGCATTGACCAGGTCAATTTTGGCATTGACCAGTTCTGCTTCGATATCCAAAACATCAAACATGGTCCGCCTGCCGATATTCCATTGCTTGGAAAAGGCTTCAGCGGTCGTGCCTGTTGATTTGACATAATTCTGCAGGAAAACAATTTTATTTTGGGCTGCCTGGTAGGCCACCCACGACAGACGAATGGATTCAACAATCTGGCGTTGAGTATTTTTCTCAATTTCACGTGCCTCTTTAACAAGGTAGCATGTTTCCTGTATACGCGCCTGATCGCTGTAACCGTTAAAAATATTGAAACGAACAATGGCTGTAGCGCTTAATTCCTCCTCATATCCCCGAATATCGACATCATCTTCCCATTTCTGGTCAACAGCAAGATCTAGTTTGGGGTAATAATTGCTCTTGGCAACCACGTACTGAGCTTCACGGGCTCGCAGGTCTGCCTGCGCGGACTTGAGGATAGGATAATTCTTCAGGGCCAGCTGCTGTGCTTCTTCCATGGATTCAGGTATTACAGAATCTACCGGAGCAGGCTTGACCAGATGCTCTGGTATCCGCCCAACGACGAACTGATAATCGGTCTGGGCATCGGCAACGTTTGCCTCGGTAACAACCAAATCAGATTCAGCAAGCGACAACCGCCCCAGAACCTGGTCAAGATCTGCTTTTCGATCTATACCGGATTCGCTTCTCAGTTTGATCTGGTCATAAATTCGCTGGTGGGTTGTCAGGTTTTCTTTAGCCAACTCAAGCAGTTCAAGTTGACGCAGGTAATTCAAATATACCCGTGAGGTCACCAGAGCGATATTTTCTGATGTTCCCTGCAGCCGATAAGCCGCAGAATTGACCCGCTCTCTCTGTCTTTCCACCTCATATTGATCGGCAAATCCGCGGAAAACATTTTGTCGAAGACTCAATACGGTTGATTGGGGCCAGGAAGTATCGTCAAAGGGATTGTTCTGGTCCACGACGCCTGCACCGTAGGAGATATCAAGACTCGGCAGGTACCCTGCCCTAGCCTGTCGGACTTCCTCATCTCTTGCCAGGCGGTTGAAGGCAATTGACCGAATTTCCGGATTTGTCTGCAGCATATGATGCACAGCTTCCTGGAGTGTTTCAGCCTGGGCATTACCTGTTCCGGACATGAAAAGTCCAATAACAGCTACGCCCAAATACCTGATTGTTGTTTTCATCCGAATGCCCCCATTGTTATATTGCAGAAATTGTTTTGTAGAATAAGAATAAGTAGACACCTCAGGCCATTTCGATGATTTCCTGTTCCGCTCAAACACAAAACATTTCACCAAAACGCTACAAAATTATCATACTAATATAATAATCTCAATTAGTTTTATATAATCAGGGTCTGGGAAGAAAAAGCTCGCCATGATGACTATCAATTGTACAATTTACAAAACCTGACACGAAATCATAAATATTTTTCTCTGCGATGCGTTCTGAATTGGATGTTAGCATCTTGCAATGTCAATGTGTTTCGAGCTGGATACGGCCCGCAATACAGACTGTCATGGAAAACAAAAAAATCATTCTTCCGATTTACCCGGACGATGTATGACCATTTTGCTGGCTCGCGAAGCTTGCCATTACAGAATTTACCCGCATTGAACCTTGTGTTGTTCTCTCGTGAAAACCTTTTGAAATTCCACCACATCCAATTCCAAGGTTAGACCCGGATGGTGACGGTCTGATGAGATTCTGGCAAGCACATTTACAGCTTATGGCAGAAAGGATGGATTCTACGATGAAACGCCCCGGTTCACCCACGCTCCAGGGCTCGCTCTTATGCACTTGCCAGGCGGGCTGCAGATAATGGTGAAATGAGCGACCTCAACAATGCAGCATCGAAAACCTTTTTTCAAGCCAGCCCTGATACTGCCCGGTTTGAAATCGTTTTTCAGGAAAGTAGCAAATATTGGTATGAATTCAAAAGAACTTGAATCTGCGTCTCGAATCGATTCTTATGTTCATAGGGTGTTTGACAACGAAAAAATGACCCGTCAGGCTGGCATCAGAAAATTCCTGTGTTGCGCTCAACAAAGTCGTGGCTACAGAAATGTAAAATTCTCGTTCAATTACACCAGTTGTTCCTGCTGCTGTATATTTTTTCTGCATCTCATGCGAGAAATAACCATATGAAATGTATTTGGAGGCCCTATGAAATCACGTTCCGCAATCCTAGGAATTATTGTCACCATGCTATTTATTCTGTCTTTCTTTTCTACAGCTTCATCGATGGATGATCCGGGATTCACTATCAACCGCATGGTTATATGTGGGAAAATTATAGATAAAGAGCCGATTGCCATTGGTGAAACATTTTCTTCAATTACTGAAAAAGTCTACTGTTTTCTGGAGGCTCAAGAGATTGAATACGATACAACGGTCAGTTTTGTCTGGTACTTTGAGGATGAGGAAATGGCCCGGGTATCTGTGCCGCTTAAAAAGGGCTGGCGCTGGAGAACCTATTCCAGCAAAAAGATTGCAGGCTTGAAAGGGAAATGGGCGGTTGAACTGCAAGATTACTCGGGAATCGTGTTAAATACAGTCTCTTTTCAGGTACAATAAAAACCCCTCCTGTTTCAGCCAGAAGGGGTTATATAAATTCTATGTCTATTTGCGTTCACTTGGACCTTCCTGTGTGTCCAAGGACCTGATATAACTTACCAGCTCCTGCATCTCCACAGAATTGTTCCCAATGGCATTGCCTTTATTCGCATTGACTATACAGACATTGATTACATCTTCCAGGCTGTTCTGTTCCCCTCCCATAATACTGAATGCAGTTTTCGTCCCTGCCCCTGCAAGCCCCCTGCCGTTCGGATGACAGGTACTGCAAGATTTCTTGCCTTCAGCAAATGCAGAATTGTTAAAATGTGCTTTACCCCTGTCCTCGGGTGTGTGATCTTTTGCAAAAGCGAGTGCAGGTGAAAAGACAAAAAACAGAAGCGGCACTATCCAAAATGGCAATTTTGTCATACTTGTTTCCTCCTTTAGAGGGCATTATTGTAAAATTTTATTCTGAATTCAAATAAGGTATAACCGGCTCTGTCAAAAAGCAAACCGAATCTTAATGTTAATCTTTGAACGACATTGGGCCTTTTCATAACTGCAGCATGTGCAATAGCTAATTTTACGTTGCCCCGCATATTTCTTCGTTGTACCGCGTGGGGAAAACAATTTTTGTTTTACAGACTGGTGCTCTTTTAAAAAAAGCCTTACATTATTAAATCTAACCTACAGTCAATAAGGCCATAGTACTAAGGTACAATAGATTTATAATGAAAAGAGAATATAGTAAAAATGGGTATAAATATATGCCCCTTATTGTTAACCTGATGTCATAGAAAAATTTTATTCAACAGGAAAAAAAATATGCCAGCTTATTCTGCCCAAAATCATTCTTCATCTGAAAAACAATTTTTTGCAACGCGTTTCAAGGATGAAATAAAGCTTGCCAATCTTTTCCGGTCTGCATCAAGCATTAATGAACTCCTCAATGGGTTAAAACAGGAAATGAGGGATTATTTTGATGCCAAAGCTTTCACTATTTATTTTGCTGACAACAAAAAAAAGCAGATCGTTTCTAAAGTAAAAACAGGACGTCTGCGCAGGGAGATCCGCCTGCCCATTGACAAGACAAGCATTGCAGGCTTTGTAGCTGCCACCGGCACAGTTGTCAACATTACAGATGCCTATGATAAGGATGAGCTGCACACAATTGATCCGCAACTCAAATTCAATCGCAAATGGGACGACCAAACAAAATTTACCACACGGCAGGTTCTGTCCGCCCCGGTCTTCTGCAGGAAAAACTTATTTGGAGTAATCCAACTTATTAATAAAAACGACAACAATGAGTTTTCTGATGAAGATGTCGATAACTTAAAGGCTATAGCCGATGCTCTCGGCCGCTTTGTCCTGGAACATCTGCCCACAAGCAAAAAGAGTCAGACTTCAAAAGTGCAGAAGTTCCCGGCAAGCGATAAAATTCCAGACCCGTACTCCATTCTCATACAGAACAACATCCTGTCTGAAGATAAATTACTGAAAGCCATAGGCAAGGCGCGAAAGGACGCAAAGGATACGGAAAAGGTCCTGGTTGATGATTTTGATATAAGCCGGAAAGAACTGGGAAGGGCCCTGGCGGGATTTTATGGTGTAAAATTCGAGGATCTAACCACCACAATTTATAATCCGATTGAATATATCAAGGGCAAGAATATAGATTTTTTTCTTCGCGGCCTCTGGGTTCCATTGCATACAGACGGCAAAGAACTCCTGCTGGCCATTAATGACCCAAGCGACAAGAGCAAAATCCAGGAAGTCCAGCAACTGTATCGCACTCCGGATGTGGAACTGCGTTTTGCCTTAAAGGAAGATATTGAACAGTTCCTGCATTCCTTTCGGGGTGCAATGAAGAGTAAGAAAAGTAGCAAATCCGTTGATGATTTATCATTTGGTGACTTGCTCGATGAGTTAAAAAGCATAGATAGCGAGACCGCCTTACAAGAAACAGAATTCACGGACGAGGAAGCAGATGTAAATGATAATACGGTTGTCCTCCTGGTCCGCAAAATAATCGAGGATGCATACCACCAGATGGCCTCAGACATCCATATCGAACCCTATAGTTTTGAAAAAGACGCCATAGTCCGTTACCGTATTGACGGCCGCTGCCAGCAGGCGCTAACCGTACCAACGGCCTATATCCGTTCGGTTGTCTCCAGGATAAAAGTCCTGGCCAAGATGGATATTTCTGAAAAACGAAAACCCCAGGACGGTAAAATCCGGTTTAAAACCTCCAATAATAAAATAATTGAACTCCGCGTCGCAACTCTTCCTACGACCAACAATAACGAAGATGTTGTCCTACGACTTCTTGCCACTGCCGAACCGCTCCCTCTTGAACAGATGATGCGTAAAGAGACCTTTGACCGGTTCGTTAATATAATTGAAAAACCCTACGGCATTATTATGGTAGTTGGCCCTACAGGTTCAGGTAAGACTACTACGCTGCATTCAGCACTTGCCCATATAAATAAGCCGGAAAGAAAAATCTGGACGGCGGAAGATCCGGTGGAAATTACTCAATATGGTTTGCGGCAGCTTCAGATCAATATGAAGGCAGGTCCTACTTTTGCCCAGGCGATGCGGGCCTTTCTGCGTGCAGACCCAGATGTCATCATGGTGGGAGAGATGCGGGACCGTGAAACTGTCAAGATGGGAATTGAGGCCTCTCTCACAGGCCATCTGGTCTTCAGTACCCTGCATACAAATTCTGCACCTGAAACCATCACCCGGTTAATTGATATGGGTATGGATCCATACAATTTTGCCGATGCCCTTTTAGGCATTCTGGCCCAGCGTCTTACCCGGGTCCTCTGCCCCAAATGTAAGGAACCTTATCATCCGGAAAAATTAGAATATGACCATATCAAGGATCTTTATGGTGAATATTTTGATGAACGGCTCAACATTCCTTATACAGATGACCTGCAATTTTACCAGCCCAAAGGGTGCAAGGATTGCAATGATGTCGGTTACAGGGGCAGAATAGGGCTTTTTGAATTACTCGTCGGCGACCGGGATATGAAAATTCAAATCATAGAACGGTGCCTGGTTGATGATCTTCGGGAAGTGGCAATCAAGGGTGGCATGACCACTTTGCTTCAGGACGGTATTCATAATACCTTTCTTGGTAAAACAGACATGAAACAGGTCATGAGCGTCTGTTCACGTTAGTTGTAATTTCTGCCGCCGTCTCATTTATAATAGCACCTGCAATGGAGCAGTTTATTCGGGCAGTGGAGATGCAACGGCTTCCCGGCTGAAACGAGTTTGCAGGTCCTGCCAGAGACTGAGTCGCTCTGCCCCGCCCAGCCGTTCCGAGTTCTGTTTTTTAGCCAACCACAATCCCTTTCCGTTAAAACTGTAGACAGGTATCAGGTCAGGCCGCTCTGAAGCAGAGAGAATCCTTTTGATCAGGCTGTCGAGGATAAGCGGATCTGCATTCGGTTCCGGGTAGTAACTCAGGACCATGTGGGGCTGTTTGAGTTGAAGTGCTTTAACATAGGTAAGGCGCATGTTGTCATCAGGAACATCAAGCTGAAGCAGGGTAAAATACTTTGCTGTGGCAAAATCCTCACAGTCGCCGCCGTTGCTGGCCAACATTTCCTGCGGTGTGGACCAGTAATCCTTTCTTCCCCAATGGGCCAGGTCATCTACAAATTCAAGCTGATTGAAGAAACTGTTTACCGATTCCAGTTTTTCCATTTCCGACACATGACGCTTTTCCCGAATCAATGCATGCCAGTCTGCTATCCTCTGCTGTCCCGGCTCAAGCTCTACTTGCCTGTCCGGTTCAAGTCCTACAGCCACTTCAGATGTTTTCTTCCTGGCTCCACATCCGTTGACAAACAGCAGTACCATAATTGTCAGAATAAAGGCTGCCGGAAATGACCAAAAATTTTCTTTGTACTTAAACAAGGTTATATAACAGGATGATATTGATTTTCAGTTTCAAATTTAAAATTCTGCCGGTGAAAAAATTTACTAATCATTTGAATAATATACTTTATAGCCAACTGGAGCAATATCAATCTATACCAGCAGAAATACAAAAAATTTTCCTGCACAATTCAAGCAAGACAGATTTAATCCACAGTCAAGTCTATCTGCTTTCCGAAATTTTTGGTATATATTGTCCGAGGTGGACATCTTGAGAACTGTCATAACACGTCCAATAAGGAGCATTTTTCATGAAAATCTGCCCAGAATGCAAGTACGAAAGAACAGGAAAGGACGACCTTCTTTTCCCGGATTACGAATGCCCGTCATGTGGTATTATTTATGAAAAGGACAAGGCCAGGCAGGAATTGGCTGAGCTAGAAAAAAAGCGTGAAAAAGAACGAAAAGCCAAACTGGATAAACTCAAGAAAGAGGAAGAAGAACGGCTGAAGAAGGAGGAACAGGACCGAAAAGAAAAAGAGGACATAGAAAGACTGCAAAAACTCGAGGCGGATAAAGTACGACAGGAAGATGAACAACGTAAACGCCAAGAGGAAGAAGAACAGCTGCAAAAAGTGGCTGAAGAAAAAGAGCGACAGGAACTGGAGGAGAAAAATAAGCGGGCAAAAGAGGAAGAAAACCTCCTCAGACAGCGACAGGAAAAAATTGCCCACATGGCCAAGGAAAGTCCTGACAAGGTTATTTCCCCGGCTGATACAGAAAATGAGTATCAACTCTTTAATATGTGCCCCTTTAATATGGCACAAACAGGCAGGGGGCTTTCCATTGTCGGTTTTAGTGAATCAAAAAATAAATGGCAACATGCGCGCTGCATGCAAAAATACTGTAGGCTTTGGACATGGAAGATCGATGAAAATGGAGCAGTTTATGGTCAAGGCTGTTCGCTGCAGTTCCTGGGTTTGAGCAAAGAGGAGATTGAAAGAAATTTTTCGCATAAAAATGTGCAGATTCTCGAAGCCGAATTTCCCCTGCCTGCTGAAAACAACTCCCCTTCAGACCAGGATTGATTGACAAGACGGCCGGGAATGGTGCAATTGCCACTTTTACAAAAGACCTACTGAGTTTTTCATAGCCTGTATTAATTCTTCGGAATTATGTTGACATCAAAAAGCATATACTATTTAGTCAAACCTTATATATTTTGAATACTTATTTAATAATATCTTACGAATGCAAAAACTCATGCAAAAAGCATTCAGGAAATGATACCCTCAAACAGCAGACTGGATAAGATGATGAATATTTTAAAATATTTCTTAATATTCCTGATTTTATTTATATTTATCGCTTCCTATGAACAAAATTCACGATTTATTGAAAGCAGATTATACAGGGGGACCCTAATTGAATTTAGTAAATGTATAGAAAATAACAAAAACCAAGGACTGACTGAGTTGGTACTCAGAAAGCTTTGTCTACAAAAACATCAACAAGATATTACGGATGAGATTACTCTGGGTGGGGAAGCAGCATATGAATATGATCAATACAGTAACAATATAGCCTTCGCCGGCTATCTTGAAAATAAGTCTTTTGATTATGTAATAACTTCTGTGCAATTATTTGTTAATCACATGGAAAACCCTGAACTTGAAATAATTGAACTCGAATGGATGTTGATACAACCGGGAGCAAAAGAAAATTTTTCTTTTCCACAATTAAAATATTCTCCTAATCCTACTGAAAATATTGATAAATCCTCCTGGTCTATTGGCAAGGTTAACGGTTTGAAAATTAAACTGAAATAATAATCATATCATGGTCTCTATTTTTGATTCCAAAATCAACTTACCTCTCGCCGCTTACAATTGATAATCATAACATGGACTTTACGCCAGTACGATTCTAAGTCTCTTTTCCACTGAAACAATCCAGGGTTGTATTGGTTGTTCAGTCTGTTTTCAAATTACATTTTTCATTGTGAAACTCCGTCGTTTCCTTCTATCAAGAATTAAATTGCTCATAATGACTTAAAATGATAATAAGTTTTATTATTATATGCTTGTTTATGAATGAACGAATAAACAAGTTATCTTTTTCGCTTTAACAATAAATATCACAACAGCATATACACACAGTACCAAGGTGCTATATTACGATGCATAAATGGTCAATCTCTCTAACACTCATGATTGGCATCGCTCTGGTGTTTTGCCAGGACCTTAATGCCGAACAGGTTGTAACGTCATACAAAACTACGCAGGTCCCTCATATCGACGGACTGGGAAATGAAGATGTTTGGGAAAATGTTGAGGCCGTAACAATATTTGATCCAATAGCCCAGGTGAAAATCAGAATAAAGTCTGTGTATACTGATTCATCCATTTTTTTTCTTGTCTCTTTTGCTGATAAAGACGAATCCAGGACACATAGAAGTTGGATTTGGGACAAAGAACAAAAAATGTACCAAGAAGGACCAGACCGCGAAGATGTTTTCGTCTTTAAGTGGAAGTTAGACGACATGACTAAAGATTTGAGTGTTTTCAGTGATGAAACCTACGAAGCTGATATATGGTACTGGAAAGCCTGCCGCACCGATCCTCAGGGGTTTGCTGATGACAAAATCCAGCGCTTATTCAATTATCCCGTAAAAAACAGTTTTGAAGTTACCTCAAAGTCCGGTCAAAAAATGTATATCCAACGTTTAGGAGATTCCGGACGCAGTACATATAAAACCAATATATTCATTGATTATGTGGGGGACGTTGTTCAGCGTTATACTTTAAGACAACCCCAGTCCAGCCGGGCAGATGTAAAAGCGAAAGGTGTGTGGAAGGATGGCGGTTGGACTATAGAATTTGCCAGGTCTCTCTTTACTGGAAATAGTGATGATGTAAATTTCCAAACACTAAAATCTTATGGTTTTGGTGTTTCCCGCTATGAAATTGCTGGACGCCTCCCTGAAAATTCAGATCAACCACTTTTTGGTTCTGGTGATATTTCAGAAATACTAACGCTTGAATTTCAATAATTACTCTTCTGCTGGAGTATAATTCACTTGATATAGTAATAAAAGCGGTCTCAATATGAAACAACTCTTCTCATTTAAAACAATCCGGATTTTATGTTTCAGTGTATTAATTTTTCTGAATTTATTCGGCGGGCTTTTTTTGTTCTTCAAGCTTCAAAACGTCGTCGAAACGATGGCAAAGCCCATTATGGAAGAGAGGCCGTATTTAACTAAAATAATCAAGCTGCAGAAAATAACTTCAGAGCTTGATCTCAATTTGCATAAACAGATAAGCGGAGAAATAATTGATAATTGGGCTTCAATACAGCTTATTGATAAAATTATCCCAGAAGTAGAAATATTATCTCAAGAGAAGGTTATTCATGACGATGATCTGCAATATCTGCATGACTTCTCAAGGGAATTAAAACGATTAAAGATGGCCCTAACATACTATAAAGTTAATAAAATATATGACTCTGCCAGTTCATCCACTGAGGAACTACTTGAAATAATTAATGAAAGTACCACTAAAATCAATCATAATCTCAATAGTATTATCTCTATAATCCGGCGACAGATTGCTGAGTCGGATGTCAAGGTTTTGAAAGGAACACAGTTTATCCAGAAAAGTCTGACGTACTTTCTGGCCATAATCATTGTCGGCCCCCTTGCCGTTCTCTATTTTTTTAATGTAATTCTTTCTGCTAAGCTGAAAAAATTAATTGATGGAACAAAAGAGCTAGGCAAGGGAAACCTTGAATGGAGAATTGAAAATGAATTTGATGATGAATTCGGCAGATTAAGCAGCGCCTTTAATGATATGGCTAACAATATTGCCAACTCGAAACTTGAAATATTATCGCAGACTGAAGAGATTAAACAGTTAGCTTATTATGATTCGCTGACGCAGCTCCCTAACCGCAATGCTTTTCTGGAAAAACTGAAACAGGAACTGGATTGGGCCAAGAGATGTAATGAAAAAATAGCCGTGCTGTATGTTGATCTTGATGATTTCAAGATGGTCAACGATTCTTTTGGTCATGATATAGGAGATTTTCTGTTAAAAGAGGTTGCCGATCGTTTGAAGAAAAATTCTCGAACTTCAGACACTGTCGCTCGTTTGGCCGGGGATGAATTTGCTGTAATTGTTCCGCATTTAGACTCCTATCAGGACTCTTCCAATATTGGTCAACGTATCCTCGGTGAAATATCATGCCCGGTCAATCTGAGCAGTCTGATAATTGAAGAGTTGGCCCAACCCTTTAATATAAAAAATAACGCCCTTACGATTTCATCCAGTATTGGCGTTGCTGTTTATCCTGAAAACGGGAGTACCGCTACTGAAATTTTAAACAGTGCTGATATGGCCATGTATGCTGCCAAAAACGAAGGGAAAAATAGGTTTAAATACTGTACTGATGAAATGACTCAGCAAATGCACAATTTGATAGAAATTGAGCTTAATATTCGAGAAGCCCTGGCTAATAGGGAATTTATCCTGCATTTTCAGCCTCAGGTTGATCTGGCAACAAAAGACATAGTCGGGCTTGAAGCCCTTATCCGCTGGGACCAACCTGAGCGCGGCATCATTCTGCCGGGAAACTTTATTGAAATTGCAGAAGATCGGGGCATTATACAGGATATCAGCAAATGGGTTATTCGTGATGTTTTTGATCAACTCAAATTTTGGCAAGAAGCAAACTGTAAAATGGTCCCGGTGATGGTCAATTTATCCGCCCGTGATTTTTTTCAACAAAAAATCGGGGATTATATCGTTGATGTTATGAAGGAAAAGAAAGAATTTCATGGATTGTTTGGGGTTGAAGTTACTGAAACCGCTATTATGAATGACCGGGAAAATGCTATAGCCACGTTGAATAAATTGCAGGACATGGGGGTAAAAATCGCTCTTGATGATTTCGGGACCGGTTATTCATCGTTGAATTATCTCCAATTCCTTCCTATCGATATGGTAAAAATTGATCGTTCTTTTATTAAAAATATCACCAATAATCCTAAAAATGCTGCTATTACTGCGGCTATTATATCAATGTCTCATGCGCTAAACTTAAAGGTATTGGCTGAAGGAATTGAGACAGAAGAGCAGTACGACTTTATCTGCAGTGTCCAGTGTGACCAGGCCCAAGGGTATCTTTTCAATAAACCTTTACCTGCTGGTGAAATCTCCAGGCTGCTTGGCAAATCTTCCGGTTAGGGACCTGTTTAAAAGGGTGCCTGACAGATATTCTTCAATGTCCTTTTCGTCAAAGTCAAGCTTTCAATAATTGCCGAAAGAGCTATACCGTAACATTGTTACCCCAGCTAAATCATTACCGCCCAAACAAAGCTCAGCGCTCAACCTGATTGTTTAATACCTAAAGATATCTGCTAACCATAAAAAGTAATTTATCTGTCTTCTTTTCTTCTGCCTTTACCAACCTCTTTCACAATTGCCATACGCCCCCATGGCTTTCCATCATTATCCAATAAATTTTCACTGGTCCACTTGTACTGTTTGCCGTTGGTATGTCTTATGACCAAAGAGCCTTTGGTCCCTTTTGCAGCATGTTGCTCTAAGAATTTACGCCAAGTTTTTTTATTACGGATAAATTTCTCGCATTTGTCCAGTGACTCCTTGATGGAAATATTCTTATAGTCTGTTGCATTCTGGCCAAATAATTGCCGCATCTTTTTGTTGGTGAAATACGTAGTCCCATGAGTTCCACCTTCACTTCTCTTTTTTGAGATGCCAATTGCATATGGGCTGTTATCCAGTGTTATACTAAGCAGCATAGTGAGTTCCTGGGACCTGGTTGTATCCCGTATTGTACAGGTCATGCCGTTGTATTGACCGTCCACGACGTTTGGGATCATCCAGCCTGACAGGTATGTCTTGCGTTCTCCTGGAGTCAGAACCTGAACATTTTCATAAAAGAGAGGCGTTAAAGACTCTTTAGCATCTTTATATTTTTCTAAAAACTCTGCTGCATCCAATCCAGGAAATTCATTCTGAGAAAAGAAACAAGAGACACCCAACAATTTTTCTGGCAGGATGCCGACAATGTTACCCATTGTTTTATTGGCAAAAAATATTATATCATCACAATCAGTGACAAACACTCCGGATTGAAGATTTTGCACGATGTCTTCGTAAAAGTTCTTGGTTTCCGACAGCTCCTTTTCTATTCGCTGATGATCCATAACATAGTAGGTAAGTTCAGCGATCAGTTTTTCAACACCCTCTTTTGGTTCGGGCGCTTCTTTTTGCTCAGGATCGAGATTTTTCTGGATTCTGCGTCCTACTGCAAGGAATTCTTCAAAAGGCCCATACAGTATATTGGCTATCTGGTTCTGTAATTCAAGGGACGCGGTTTTGGACCCGCCCATTACAGCAGACACATAGGACTGGGTGATCCCAAGTTTTTCTGCAATTTCTGCCTGTGATCCCCCTGCTTTTTTGTATTTCTTATAAAAGTGCTTAGCCGCCAGCTTGAAAATATCCTGCAAATCACTGCCCATTTCTTGACCTCCCTGTTTATATAAAAACCGAGCTTCTGGAATATATAATCATAGTATAATTTTTTTTTAAAAAAACAATATATTTTTACTCATAGAAATACTTTAAATATTCATTGACTCTAATTTTAATAATTATTAAGGAATCCCTTATATTCACTGAGGCAAAATTAGTGCTATGTAATGTGCTTATTCTTTACAAATAAGAAACCTTCAGCAGGAGAGTATTTTCTAGACCCCGCATATTCTTAACCGTAATTAAGAATGATAAAATATGGAGGTAATATGATGAAAATAAAATAAGCTTATTGGTGTTTTGGCTTGTTTTTTTTGTTGCCCTATCAGGTATTGTCGCTTGGGGTACGGGACATAAACCAGACCTAGTGCAGACGGAAGAACAGAAGATTTTATTCCTATGTTACTGGGAACTAAACGAGAACATGCCCGTAATGCAGCACGTGGGAATCGCAAAGATGCTTACCGAAGCCGGGCTCTTTCCACCTGAAGGTGTTGAGATAATCCGGTTTGATAAAACGCCTGATAATTTGGGGGTGACCTTATTTAAGGCCAGCAGTGCCCAGCTGCAAGCAGTCTTATCACCCTCTGGCGGGTATCACAGCACCAGGTTTTTTCAAAATGATAAAAATGTCGTCTGCATTACTGGTTAAGGAATCTGCGGCCAACGCTGCAAAATTATATCAATCTGTAAAAGAGGTGGAAGCTAAAATGCAAGAAGAAGAAGAAAAGACTTCTCCTAGCAAATAAAGGAGTTTCCTATGGCAGAACGTCTTAATCAGCAAGCCCCTGTGTCGGCAGAAGAAGTTTTGAAGACTGAGATCATTCTCAATCAGGCCCTGATTGACATACTGATTGCCAAGCAGATTATTTCCGAGGAGGAATTAATGAACTGCATTAGAAAGATCAAATACGAACAGGAAAAAATGGTAGCTGGCTCCCGAAAAATTGTTTCTGTAAAAAGCAAAAGTTAATGTCATTATTGAAGATCACCTCTAAGCATTATAACAGTGCTGGTAGGTGAAAAAACATTGGACAAATATAGGAAGTGTAAAGGTCGGCTGACATTAGGAAAAGAAATGGGGCTTAGCAGGAATAAATGAAAAAATGATTTATAAATTTCTGTAAATCAAAATCCATAAGCCTCTAACTTGTATTTATTCTATGCGAAAAATACAAGTTATGATTGCTCCAGATAAGCGCAATTCGTCTGAACGCTTCAGCTGAGCCTAAGGCTTAATATATTTGAGTACTTGATAATATGAGGCAGAATATATTATATTAAAAAATTAATCTGTGATTTATAAGTTGACACCACTCACTGCAGGGAACCCTAATGAAGGCTGGTACTAACAAAGACAAATACATAAATCCTCTGAGGACAATCTGCTTTCTGGAATATTTTTTCCTAAAAAAAATAGCAACTTACATGTTTCATCCTAAAACAATCTATCAAGGGTTCATGTTACTCTTCATCTTTGTGCTGCATTTCATTTTCTTGGCAACAAATCAGCAGAATGTATTTGCTCAACAACCTCCCACCGATACAAATTGTTGTGAATGTCACACTGATATCTGCGAGGTCAATTTAACCAAGACCTATGTACATACTCCTTTCCTTGAGCAACAATGCGCTTACTGCCATGTCTACGATGAGGCAGCTGTTGAAACAGCGCAAACAAGTACTTCCAAAGATATCATCAATCAACTAGATTATAGTGTTACCCCTGCCCTGGAACACTGGTTTGTGTTTCCTGCTGATGTGCTCAACAGTGATAAAATTTTGGTTTCTTCCCGTGATGTTATGGGCAATACCCATAAAGAGGTCCTGACTCTGCCCCCTTTTGAAACGCTGCCAGTGAAGATAAACGATACCAGGCCCCCTGTTATAGAAACACCTGAAGTTATCGGGGTGTATCAGGGAATCTTTATTTCAGCCCGGATTGGCTGGCAGACCGATGAGGTATCAGATTCAGAGATCCGATATGGAATCAACACTCTTCAGTACTCAATAAAAGAAGACCGGTTTTCCACTGATCATGAAATTGTTTTACAAAATTTACAAGCCGGTCAAACCTATCAGTTTATGGTTGTCTCACAAGATATTTTCGGGAATAAGGCTGAATCAGATATAGCTTTTTTTTCAACAGAAATACTTTCTCCACATACTCCAATAAAGTTAGAACAGTTCCCAGGATCAAACGTTATCCTGGAAGCGCAATTTTTCCAGTATGACAGTTCATATCTTATGAAATTAACGGCAAATCTGCCTATTACACCTCTGGTTAGTAATATAACAACAATTGTAGAAGAAATAAAAGTTGCTGAAGCGGCCGTCGTTAATATTCCAGGTCATCTGCCCTTGAAAAGTAGAGATGAACTCCAGGTTTCAATGTGCACGAAGTGTCATAACGGCTTTAATCATAAAGGAAACCATCCGCTCAATGTGCTCCCCAGTTTGAATGTAACAATCCCGACTGACTATTTGACAAGTTCGGATGGATATATGACCTGTGTTACCTGTCATGCTAGTCATGCCTCAGACTATGAGAATATCCTGCGCTTCCAATACAAAGGGGATAATATGATAGCAGGAGGTTTTGATAATATCTATGCTGCACAGTCAATGGAAGGCTGTTTTGTCTGTCACTCTGACAAGGGTGTCTTACCCCAAAATCGCATGTAATCTTGCAGTGAAGCAGACAATATAATTCAAATGGTATCGGATGGACAATTGACTCGCTCAAGAGTAAAAAATTCTATCAATGAATACATATGAATAAGTCTTGATTTGTCTTGATTTGTCTTGTTGCCCCCAGAGAATAAACAAAAGCCTCTCCAACCGGAGAGGCTTTTGTTTATTCTCATTCTAGTGACACCTTAGGTGATAAAAACCACTGCAGAGTCATGATGCTGGGGAAAAATGTGGATACATTGTTGTTACTCATTCACATAATTCTATTGACATATGTTGCTGATATAGCTTACAAGAATAGCAGCTGATTAATTTCAGACGAGTATGATAAAGCCAAACCTGCCGTAAGGTAGGGACGGAAAACCACAGGTCTTATATTGAAGATAGCTGGGTTACCATTTACCACATAACCGAGTCGCCTAGTTATAGGCAAACTCGGTTTTTTATTTGGAGCTCGCCTGTGGCTAATTATACATGACACTGGAGGAACTATGAAAAAAAATCTATCAACTACTTTAAGACTTATTAGTTTAATCTCATTCATGGCATTTGGATTAGTTTCTTTCATGGGTTGCTCTGGCGGAGGTGGAGGCGGAGGGGTAAGTTCCGCCATAAATTATACTGGAGTGACATCTCAAGCAATTATCGACGAAAATAATGCCGTTGACATCGCAACAGGCAGTTTGGTTGGGGGGGAGATAGGTTCCAACTTAAATATTTTGGGAGCTGTGAGTGAAAACTCAAATTCAATAAAAAGTCCACGAGTTTTCAACATTGCCTCCTACTTCCAAAATGTTATTTATCAAATTGAAAGCGCAACGATTCAAAGTGCAGGCTATCTTGGTGCCATAGTGTCGGAAAGTGACACTATTGCAGGGAGTTGCGGGGGAAGTTTTTCCATCACCTTAACAGCCGATGACCAAACAGGCAATTTTAATGGATCACTTACATTCAATAACTTCTGTGAGCCAGAATTTTCTGTTAATGGCAGTATGGATATATCAGGAAATATTGACGTCAATATGGGACAAATGAACTATTTTGAAATGGTCTTCATGGACATTAATATGACATCCGGGCAAGAATCTATAAGTATGAATGGAAGTATAAACTTTAACATGCAAGCTTCCCCAATGCGCATGACAATGTCTTTTATACTGCAGGATAACAACTTGAATAAAACATACAGGTATGAAAATTTTGTTTACGAATATGCTCAAGGTGTTGGATATGAGGATATAACCTTGACTGGCAGATATTACGACCACGACTATGGGTATGTTGATATTACGACTGAATCGCCCCTGAGAATAAATGAATATGATTTATGGCCATCCACTGGGACTGTAATAGCCACAGGAAATTCGGGCACGAAAGCAAGGTTAACTGTAATTGATTCTTCGTCTTTCTTTGTAGAAGCAGATACTGATGGGGACGGTTCATATGACGATTATAATAGTGGGCAAATATTATGGTCTAGTATTTAGAAAATTAGCAGACTTCCTATAAGAATATGAAGAAAGGCAGGGACGGTAATGGCTCTGCCTTTCTTATTTTACCCAACTGTTTTGAATAATAAGGATAAGCTTCTATGCGTATTCTTTTTTACTTTCTTTTATTGATCCTTTTGTGTCCCGGATTAATGACAGGGTCTGTTTCCGCAATGGAGACAGAAGGGATAGAAACTCAAATATCAGCAGGCCTGGGTGTAGAAAACTTACTATATGAAGAGCGATTATCAGAACTTGCTTTAGAATCAAATTCAGATGTGACCAATTTAGTTGTTAGAGTTGAAGGGTTGAAAACATGGGAGAATATTTTCATTGGTATTAATGGGATAGTACCGTTAAAAAATTTTGACAAACGGGAAGAATGGTTTGTGCATGGCATGCTTGACCAAACCAACCTGCTGAATAATGCGGCATTTCAATTTGCCGCTTTTATAGGTTACCCTTTTAATCCTCTTCTCAATCCATTTATGGGCTTAAAGTCAATATGGTCCAATCAGCAGCGGTCTGATTTCAGATCGCATGAAGGCACCCTTATATCCTCTTCAACAATAACCGAAGAAGTAATAGCACATTTTGCTCAACTGGGTGTGCGGGGTTCTGTATCAATATCTGAAAAATGGGGAATCGGATATGGTGCTGAATATAATTTCCCATATTATTCTAAGGTAACAAACGATGGGTTTTCAGGTTGGGAAGCAACAAATATAAAAGGGTATGCGTGGTTTACTCAGATAGAACTGCTCTATGCATTCAGAGAGAATATATCAATGAGTTTATTTTTATGCGCCGGTCGACAGCACTGGGAAGGCAGTGATTGGCAGGTTTATGATGATGGCCAGATCAAATGGCCTGAAAACGACACTTATATTATCCACTCCATTTGGGATATTATTTGGAAGTTTTAACCGGGTTTCACAGCAAAAAGTTTTTCCGCGCCTTATCATTGCTGCTAAAAATCAAAACTCGTGATTGATGCTTAAAAGGCTGCCATATCCTCTGGCAACCTTTACATGTTTTTTGAGACTAAAACGTTAAGATTGTGGCATGATACTTGGGCTTTTGAGAAAATAAAATATTATTAGTAAATATTAAACGATGGGTATGGTAAAATTAATAAAATATTGTTCAACCACTGTTCTTCTGATTGATTGAATTTTGTGCTGGGGGGATAACCATGCATGCAAGGGTGATATTAGGAAAAGTTAAGCATGACAAGCAGGATGAAGCGATAAAAATTTACAAGGAAAGTGTTGAACCAGCTGCAAAAGCACAACAAGGTTTCAAGAGAATGCACCTTTTAACGGATCCGAACACCAGCAAATTTATTTCAATTACTATTTGGGAAACTGAAAGTGATATGATTGCCAGTGAATCTAGTGGGTACCTTCAAGAACAGTTAGATAAAATCGCAGTTCTTTTTGTCGGTCCTCCTACAATACAACACTATATCATCTCTAACTAATAAAAGAGTCAAGTTTTCTGCAATGTTAATCGATTGCAATAGTCAAACAGCTTGCATGATATAACTTGTACTGAATCAGTATGAGCTAAACAGTCTATCCCCGGCATACTGATACTTAGGTTAGCGTTTTATACATGGCCGGATCTTTGGCAAACTGTTTATTACAGACTGTTGATCGTTTGACTGTTTCAATGTTTTCCTTGTTTACTGATCTGCTGGTCACAATATGGTCGAAAATGCTACGCCCGGGGGATCGATGGAAATAACCAGTTGGGAGTCAAACTATCTTGTCACTATCTTGATTTCAGGGGGAGTATATCTTATTCAACGGTGTAATGGACATAATGATATTTCAGGAATACCTTACGGATTCTGATGGATATCAGCAACATACATAAACTTGCCAATCAGCACTTTGATGTAAGCGTTTGATATTTCCTTTTAACAATATGATTTGCAATATATTTACTGATGTATTTTTTCAACCACCTTCTTCTGCTCATCTGGGAGTATATCTGTTATAGAAAATAATCTGTATGCCTGGTCTTACCTCGAATATTTTACCGATGCCTTTTTGCTTTTCAGAAAAGTTGCCAAAGGTTTATCCCACTCCATAATATGAAGATTAAACCAATCTGCAAGCATATACTGCAACTCGGCCAACAGCCCCTTGCTGGCTCCCTCCCTTTTTACACGACCATATAATTGGCCAACTTCACTCATTAACCTGTGATGCTGTTCTCGGTGTTTTCTTAGCCGGTCATAACTGTAAGTATCCATTGCCTCCTCTTCCGTCCGGAAATGATAAACAACATAGCTATCCAGGTTATCCAAGGCTTCTTTAAGTTTCTTTTCATCTGCTACCACATCATTTTCAGATAATGCATTAGCCCAACTGAAAAGTTCCCTGTGTTGTTTATCAATCGCTGCTACACCTGTTTCCAAGTCAGCGGTTAATTCCAAGCGCTTCATAGTCCATCCCCCACTTTTAATTTAAGGTGTAACTGGCAAACTTAACTTCTTTGAATGATACTGCTAGCCTTGATTGATAGCAGCAACATTAACTTTTAAAAAAATTGGCAGGGCCAGGGTCATTTCTGCCCCTGCCTTAATACACACTCTTGCCCCTGGTGTTGAAATTGGCTTACTTAGTTTGATCATATAATACAAAATAAAAAAAAGTTGGTAAATTTGGCCCTTGGTTCAAGATAGATATAAAAAGCCCCTTTCTTGGGCTTGGGATAGGAAGGGAAAAAGATTGAGAGGGGCTTTTGCTCTGAGAAGTCAGATAATAACTAATACCGTCATATATTACAAGCATGTGTTTTTGCAATAAAAAGCCTCTCCAACCGGAGAGGCTTTTTGGATATTAATTGATAAAGCAAGTCGATTTCTCTTGTTCTCTTATTCTGGGATCGCATTAATTTGAATCAATGCCTCAAATAAAGGTGGCATTTTCGGTGAGAATTCACCGAACCATTTGTTATAGATCGGCATTATCTGTTTTGTTCGATAAAGGTTTGAAATTACACGATCCGCAACAAGACGGAAGTCTGCATCATTTCGCCTCACGGCTAAAGCAAGAGGTTCATATGTGAACAAGTTAGGCAGGATAGTGAAGTTGCTCGGGTTTGTTGTGGCTAAAGCCTGTCCTATGAGAACAACCTGGTCTGCAGCAAATGCATCTATTTCTCCTTTTTCCAACAAATCTCGACCCTCAGATGTTGTCGCCAGCAAGGCAATATCAGCATTAATCCCCGCTTCCTTAAAAAGTTCTCGCAACGCAACTTCTGTAGTCGTATCTTTTACAACCCCAATTTTTTTCCCATTGAAATTGTTAATGATTTTTGTATCTTTCAATGCCATAAACGCAGCTCCAGTGGCAAATGTGAGTTGCGTAAAATCAACTATTTCACTCCGAGAAAGTGTTTTTGTCGTTGAACCGCATAATATGTCAATCCTGTTATCCAACAAGGCTGTAAATCTCTCAGAAGCAGTCACTGGGGTATATTCGATAGCAACTTCTCCAATGATTTTGTTTTTTACTTCATCCACAATTAGTTCACAGATATCGATTGAGTAACCTGACGGTTTGCCATCTTTGTCCTGAAATGACATCGGTGGCTGATCTGGCCGATAACCTATTTTGATCTTTCCAGTTGTTTTTATCTGTTGAAGTGTTCCGGTCAATTCTTGAGCAGATAAGGAGGGCGATATAAATGTGACCAATAAAATGGCGACCAGTATGACTCTCATAATTAGTTTCTCCTTTTAAAGGTGTTAGTTAATTTAAGAATAGGCGGGATTATTTTAACATAATCCTAATTTTCAAAAAAAGTTACAATATCTTGCCAGAATGTTGACTATTCCACTCTACCAAAAAAACTTTATATGATTACAGGACATATTGATACTAAGTAGAGGTGTATAAAAAGTTCATGTCAGGCTTTTCGGTAGCGTAGAAATGTACCCAGATATAAGCGTGACTAAATGCTGCAACAATGAGTGCGGCTGAAGAGTCAAAGGCTATGGCAATGGCCCAGAACAAGAGAAAGGCATAAATGTACATTCCGTTACTTGTGAATCTGAAAATTCCCTCTTTCACAAAGGGCATGTCGCGGTATTGGAGGTAAAAATGATCAGCACCGCTAGCCCGCATGAATCCAAAGTAGCGTTTAACGCTATACATGGCGTAGAGACCAAGCAGGGTGAAAATAACTGTTACAAGAATCTGAGGAAGAATATGGATTTTGAGACTTCCTCTGTCGGTCCAGGCCAGTGTAAATAGTGAAATAAACCGGCTTGCAAATAACAAGAAGAAGAATGTGACATAACCTTTGAAGCCAATCGTCTTGCTTGTCGCTGAGGATTTGAGTTCGAGCCGCCAAGCCATCCATACAAAGATTTGGTGGACAACGGGACAAGCTATCGCACACCAGAATATAGCTGTAAATGGTTTACCTAAATAGGACCATGTTGCCCAAGTCAAAGAGAGAAGAGATATAAGGCAGATAAAGTGAATTTTTTGACCGACCCAGAGGCCTGGAGGCGTTCTGGTTATTGTCATATTGAACACTCAATTAATATATATCAATTAACTTTCAGTCAAACGTCACAATGCCTTGCAACAATAGAAACTCTTTTCTCTTGTGAAGGTTGTGATGTGCCGTCGTATTATTAATCAGCTAATCAATCCATATTTCTTTGAGGGGACAGGTTACTTTTCTGCGACACTCTTTTTTGCAGGTTTCGTATCTTCAAGCTTTGTTTTAGTTGGAACCTTTACCTCCCTTAAGGCTTCCCTGCTCTGAGAAATTTGCACTTCAACCTTGGCTCCTTTTGAAATAGAAATATTTTCTTTATAAAAAATTTCTCCTTTCCCTATGGAATTTGGTCCTATTTCGATTTCATTGCCCTCAAGTTTTCCATTAAATTCACCATTTATAATGATTTTACCCCCAGCCAGTACCTCACCACCATTGAACTTGCCCGTTATTTTTACATCCTTCCCTGCCGTGATGCTTCCACTACTCAGTTCACCATCGATATCAACACTGCCTTCTTTTGTTTCAATGTTCCCCTTGCAGTGTCCTTTTATCAGGATGTTTGATCCTTCCATCGAAGTTATATTACCCTCTACATCTCCACTCAGTTCCAGATCACAGGTAACATTAATATCTCCTAATAGTTTGCTTCCCTTTAGGATTTTGTTCACGCCTGAATTTTTTAAAGCTGAATCTGATGGTCTTGTAGGGATATCTTTCGGTACATCTGACGCAGTTTTATTTTGTTCAATATTTGTATTATTGCTGTCACTCGTTTTAAATTTTTCAGGTTCAGCCACCAGCCCGGCATAGGTCTTTTTATTAAACATTCTGTTCCTCCGTTATTGTGGATAAAAGGCGAGTAGTTGCCTTCTCAGTTTTCCCTTTCAAATCAACTATACCAAATCTACCAGAATTCTGATTTGTGAATAGTTTTATTTCAAAGAGGCAAAAAGAAAAAAGTTGTTTCAAATAATCTACTAGTAATCAAACTAACTTGCCACAGTATTGATTCATGGCTGAATTAATACCAGTTATGATATCCTCTGGCAATATTAAGACCTTTTGTGTTAGGGGAAAGTTAAGATTTGGCAAGATATTTAGTCTGTGTAAACAATAAAATAGGCACAAATTCATAAAATACATTCCTTAATCCGGGTTATTTTTTAGGGTTGACATATCTGCCTATGCGGATATATTGGTTTTCATGAAATCAACAGCACAAATATTTAAGGCGTTAGGCGATGAAACTAGACTCCGCATAATGGCTCTTCTGGTAAACAACCAAGAGCTATGTGTCTGCGACATAATGGCAGCACTTGACCTGCCGCAGTCAACAGTGTCGCGACATCTTTCTTACCTGCGCAACACAGGACTCATAGATGACAGACGCCAGGGGATCTGGATGTACTACCAGGTCAACAGGGAAAGATTAAAGTATGCCGCCTCAATATTTGACCTGTTGGCAAAGATGTTAATTCAACTGGACCAAACAGCACTTGATAAGCGTAATCTAAAAAAACATTTGACGGCCAAAGAACAAAACTCCTGCCGTTTAAAAATGCAGATATGAAAGAGATACAAAATCTAAACTGTCCCTGCAATGACAGTAATGGATTACCTGAAAAGGAAGGGGCAGGAAACAACACAGGTTTGCTTCAGAAAGCCATCCTGCTGGCTGTAGGTATCGTTATATGGTTTATCATTTACCGGCAGCTTGATCCGGTTGCCGTTTTTCTCACCAATAATGTTTTTTCAATAGGACAAGGCAGTCATCTTGGTGAAGCTGTCCATTTCTTTTTGTATGATACACCCAAAGTACTCATGCTGTTGTCACTTGTTATCTTTGGCGTAGGAATTATCCGCACTTTCTTTACGCCTGAAAGGACCCGAAAAATTCTTGCTGGGAAAAGGGAATCTGTCGGGAATGTGCTAGCAGCATTGCTCGGTATCGTCACCCCATTTTGCTCATGTTCGGCTGTGCCTCTTTTTATTGGTTTTGTTACAGCAGGAGTTCCACTTGGTGTGACGCTTTCATTTCTAATAGCAGCCCCCATGGTTAATGAAATAGCGTTGGTTCTTCTGTATGGGCTGTTGGGTTGGAAGATTGCAGGACTCTACCTTATTACAGGATTGTTAGTTGCAATTGTGGCAGGATGGATAATCGGCAGATTAGGCATGGAAAATCATATTGAAGACTGGGTTCGTGAGATGAGAACCAATGCCGACAATGTTCCTGACAATAAACTCAACTGGAATGATCGTTTCCAGGCCGGCCGCATAGCAGTTGTAGATATAGTAGGCAAGGTCTGGATTTATGTAATTGTAGGAATAGCAATAGGAGCTGGAATCCACGGCTATGTCCCAGAAGGATTCATGGCATCAATAATGGGCAAAGGAGCCTGGTGGAGTGTGCCTGCTGCAGTTGTAATCGGCATCCCCATGTACTCCAATGCTGCCGGTATTGTTCCTGTCATTCACGCTTTGCTTGGAAAAGGTGCGGCTTTAGGAACTGTCTTAGCTTTCATGATGAGTGTGATAGCCCTTTCTTTGCCTGAAATGGTGATCTTGCGCAAGGTATTGAAACCAGCAATGATTGCTGTATTTATATCAGTAGTGGGCTGTGGCATTTTAATAGTCGGCTACCTGTTCAATCTAATTATTTGAAGGAGTAGTTATGGAGATAAAAGTTTGTGGACCTGGATGTGCAAACTGCACCAAGACAGAAAATATTGTCCACGAGGTCGTGGCAGAAGTCGGAGCGAATGTTCTTGTTGAAAAGGTCACTGATTTTGCTGAAATGGCAAAATTGGGCGTGCTTTCCACCCCTGCTATTGTCATTGATGGAGAAATTAAATGTGTAGGCAAGGTCCCATCAAAAAATGAAATTCTGCAATGGATAAAAAAATAATTTTTTGTTGCTGGAGTTTAGAGAGTCAACATATGCTTTCAACCTAAACTGGACAATCTTTCTGCATAATTAAAATTGCCAGTGCACACCTCTAACTGGTAATCCTCTCTCATAAACTCAACATTGTGGCAAGATAGATACAGTTTCAAATTAAAAACCTCTTAAAATCCAACTCCTACTTCAACCTCACCCTGCTCGTTTCTTTAACAAAAAAAATTATACTTTGGGTATAATTTTGCTTTAATAAACATAGTGATTTGTACCCATAGAAATATGAATAAAAATAATTTGACATAAATTTTTATTTATATTTAAAACGATTTATATCAATTTTCATAGGATTCGAGTGAAATATTTGATTCATGAATTTCTACAGAGGAGGGAACTCTAATGGGAGAGATTTCATTGGATTTCAGGGTATAAGGTCTTCATTGAGATGAGCATATCTCTTTGGCGGCTTTAGTGATTTCTGGAAAATAATTACAAATACAGAAGGGGGGAAACATGAAAGGAAAAAGCACATTAGTACTACTCATTGTGGCATCGATCGTGGCTCTTCATGGAACATTCAGTTGGGGGGCAGAACAGAAGGCGGAGGCGATTCAGGCTGAATCCCAGAAAATGCTGTTTCTCTGCTACTGGGAGTTGAATGAGAATATGCCTTCCATACAACACATGGGGGTGGCAAAAATGCTTACTGAAGCGGGACTCTTTCCTCCTCCAGGTGTAGAGATGATTAGGTTTGATAAAACACCTAGTAACTGGGGTGTGACTGTATTCAAAGCTGACAGTGTCGAGGCCGCTACCAGTCTTATAGGTATGTGGAGGGTGGCAGCGCCAGGTTTCTTTAAAAAAGTCAAAATGTCACCAGCTATGCCAGTTAAGGAATCTGCAGCTCTTGGTGCCAAATTATATAAGTCAATAAAAGAGGCTGAAGCCCAAATGAAACAAAAAGAGGCTGCTCCAGCCAAATAAACAGTTGTACATATAATATCCAGAGGGTGGGGCCATTACGGCTCCACCCTCTTCATTTATAAAGTCAAATTTCCTGCTATATCTTTAAAGTCGTTAATAATTACTGAAATATAAAGGTATCCAGTGGATACATTAACCCTGCCAGAAATGGTGGGGTTTTTTATTTGATATTTAAGAT
>Ga0209536_100001662_pt1 | contig 36462 bp, 29 predicted proteins | sample DeeMarSeWOR28_12_FD_187461 | JGI IMG/M metagenome (GOLD analysis project Ga0209536, IMG submission 187461) | Marine sediment microbial communities from White Oak River estuary, North Carolina - WOR-2-8_12 (SPAdes) (version 2) | ecosystem: Environmental > Aquatic > Marine > Intertidal zone >...
GGCGACGGTCTTTATCTGGAATCCTTTTACGGCGCTTTGGTGGGCCTGGTGATTCTGGGGTGCATGGCGCTTTTCTGGCAGCGGGTTCGGAGCGATTTTCAGCTGCCTCCCGTGGGCAGCTGGTGGCCCATGCTGCTGATGGTGTCACTGCCCATTTTTACCTATCTCATGCAGACCAACCGCCTGAGCTGCACCTACGTCATTCTGGCGATCCTGCCCACCTATGCATCCTATCGCAGCATGATCGGTGAACGCCACCTGGCCCTTTTCAGCCTGTTGTCCGGGGTGCTGATTTATTTGGGTTTTATAGCCAAGGGGCCGGTGGCTTTTTTCACCTTGGCCGTGCCGCTGATCGCGTGGATGGCGCTGAAAGCCAAATTTTCAAGGGCCGTGATCAGCACCCTGCTGGCCCTGGGTGCCTTCGCCCTGGCCTTGTCGGCGACCTTTTATTTTTTTCCGGACAGCCAGGATTTCTGGAAAGGTTTCTGGCAAGCCCAGGTGGTGGCAAGTCTGAAAAGCGAAAGGGCGGCCGGGGATACCCACTGGTATCTGGTCGAGCGGTGGGCCGCGGAAATGGCCGTCCCGGTTGCGCTGGCCGGCTTTTTCATGATCCTGGCCCGGATATCGTGGCGTCAGGTTCGCGGAAACCGGCAGGCCCTGTTTTTCTTGCTCATCGGGCTGGCCAGCAGCCTGCCCTTTTTAACCAGCACCCGTCAGCATAGTCGCTATATATTCCATTCCTACCCGTTTTACGTGTTAAGCCTGGCTTTTGCTGCCGACCGCATTGCCGCCGGAATTGAATCTGTTTTAAGCCGGCGCCCGAGGCTGCGTGCCGCTATCGTCGTCATCGCCCTGGGCTGCTTCCTGGCTGCCTTTACCAGCATGCTCTATGGTAAAGACCGTATCCGCAGGGACCGCATAGCATTTTATGAGGATATTTACATGCAAAAAATGGAGCTGCCCGCCCGCATCACCATTTCGACCTGCCCCGGTGCAATGATCCTCAATGATTGGCTCTTTGCGGATATGATGCGGGTCTACAAAGTCAGTCTAACTCCCCAGATGGGCAAGAAATATCTATTGATCGCCAAAGACAGCGGCTGCTCGGTACCCGAAGGTTACCAGCGGATCAACCGCGAACCGACCCACAAATACATGCTTTACAGGAAGGGGCCACCCTAGCCTCATTCGAAAATTACGTTTGAGTTTTTTCCCAGGCAAAAAATCCTGCCCCTGGTTGACAGCCTTGGTCCAATTCTTAGGTTTCGAGGATCGTTGATCGGACGGTTGCGTTATGAAAAGCGATCTCAGCCGTATTCCGTTATCCGTGGGATTCTGAGCAGCCTGCATGGATGCGCCGCTCAGAATAAGCTTGACAAGCGCGTAAAATTTGGGCAATAAAAACGTATTGTAACCTATTAATATCAATAAAAAATTATATCCCGATGATACCGGGGGCCATCCATGACCATCAAGCAATTAACTGTATTGACCGGCAATTCCGTCTCCCATTTGAGCAACGTCATGTCATTTCTGAGCGGCGCGGGCGTCAACATTCGCGCCCATTGCCTGGTGGACAATGGTGACGGTTATTGCAAGCTGCGGATGGTTGTATCCGAACCGGATAAGGCGGTTGGAATTCTGCAGGCCAATAAGTATACCGCCGTGGTAAACGATGTGGTGCTGGTCGAAACCGACGACAAACCGGGCGGGTTGAGCAGGCTGCTCAAACTGCTGGAAAAAGACGATATTCAGATCGAATTTTCCTACACGGCCGCCAGCGAATCACCCGGAATCGCCATGATGGTGTTCCGTTTCTCCGACAATTCAAAGGCCATAAAAATATTGGAAAAAAACGGTCTCAAACTCATAAAATCAAACGCCTGATTTTCGGACTGAAGCCCACCCCCTCGCCTGCCGGCATTGCGGCAATCTTCACAGTAGCCGCGCCACACTTGCATACCCAGCCAGACATGGTTATATTTTGTTGCCATGAAAGAACACGATGAAAAGATTCCCAATCCCAAAGAGCTGGAAAAAGAAATCAGCGAGTTTTTAGCCAAAAAGTTTGGTGACAGCGTTAAAATCGTTTCCCCCATGGTGATGACCCAGGAGGCAACCCGGGATGAGACCAAGGAGGCCGGCAAATCCAGGAAAAAAATCAATTTTGATTTAAAGCCGGAGGAACTCATTGCCTACCTGGATCAATATATCATCAAACAGGATAATGCCAAAGCCATCCTGGCCACCAAGATATGCACGCATTTCAACCGCATCCAGCGCACCCTGGCGTCTGATGATCCCATCGGCAATATGGTCGGCAGCATCAAGAATAACGTTCTGATGATCGGACCCACCGGTGTCGGCAAGACGTATATCATCAAGTTGATCGCCGACAAAATCGGTGTCCCATTTGTCAAGGGCGATGCAACCAAGTTCAGCGAAACCGGCTATGTTGGCGGTGATGTGGAGGACCTGGTAAGGGATCTGGTGCGAGAGGCTGACGATGACATTGAGCTGGCCCAGTTTGGTATCGTTTACATCGACGAAATCGACAAAATCGCCTCCAGCCGGAATTTGATCGGCGCGGACGTATCTCGAACCGGCGTGCAACGGGCGCTGCTCAAACCCATGGAGGAAACCGAGGTTGATTTGAAGGTGCCCCATGATCCCATTTCAATGATCCAGGAGATCGAACAATTCCGCAAAACCGGGAAACGGGACAAGCGCTCCGTCAACACCGGCAACATACTGTTTATCATGAGCGGGGCTTTCAACGATCTGGCGCCCATCATCGAAAAGCGTCTTTCCAAACAGGGCATCGGGTTTGGCGCCCGTATCCGCAAAGCCGCCGAACAAGTTGATATCCTCAAGCACGTTCGATCCGAGGATCTGATCCAATTCGGCTTTGAGACCGAGTTTGTCGGCCGTCTGCCGGTGCGGGCGGTTTTTGAGCACCTGACGGAAGAGGACCTTTACCGGATTTTAAAAAATCCCAACAACCCCATTGTTCTGGGCAAAAAGCTTGATTTCGCGGCCTATGGCATTGAAATCAAGTTTGAAGACCAGTTGTTGCGCGCGTTGGCCAAACATGCCTTTGACGAAAATACCGGAGCCCGCGGGCTCGTCAGTGCGGTTGAAAAAGCACTGCTTGATTTTGAAAGAAAGCTGCCTTCGACCGGCATAACCAAATTTCCCGCCACCAGTGCAATTATTGAAAACCCGGCAGATTTTCTCAACACCATCACTGCCGAAGCCCAACAAGAGGCAACCCATCAGCTCTTTGATCGGCTGCTGCAGCAGGAAAAGGAAATTATTAAAAATTACCTTAAAGAAAATCAAAAAAACATGGCAGAAAAATACAGCCTGACCATGACGCCATCCCGCATCGACATCGTTGCCAGTTGCTATGCCAAAAGCACCCTGGACATCGGCAAGGTCATTGATAAGATCAAATCCCATTATGATAACGTCAAAAAAATTGAACTGTACTTTTTCAAAAACCATGATATTAATATCGTGCTTGAAGATGACGCCATTGATTTTATCATCGAAAAGCTGATAGAATCCCCCTTCGAGTTGAATGATGTCATCGAAAAGATAGATCAGGATTTTCAGCACGGCCTTAAGCTGGCCCGGGAAAAAACCAACCGCAACCGGTTTTTCATTACGCGCAAAGCCCTGCTGGATCCCGAAGCATATGTCAGCGAGTTGATTAAAGACCAACTTATGCCATCTTAACAACCCGCATCTGTCATAAGCACCCAGGGTATTCGCCCCATCTTTAATCCAAAGGAGAAAAATCGACCATCATGATCGGAATTTCGAAACTTTATTGCGGAACGGTAGAGCCATCCGACGCGCTGCGCTATGGACGTGATTCCTCAAAATTGCCTTCGCATCTGCTGCAATTCAGTGAAGACAAACGTCCCGTGGTTGTCTGGAATGTAACCCGCAGATGCAATTTAAAATGCGTTCACTGTTATGCGCACGCCAAAGATATTTCCTTTGATAATGAATTGACCACCGAACAGGGTAAAGAATTGATTGACGATCTTGCCGCTTACGGCTCCCCGGTCATGTTGTTTTCAGGCGGCGAGCCCCTTGTTCGCAAGGACCTGCCGCAGCTGGCCGCTTATGCCGTGGAAAAAGGCATGCGCGCGGTCATCTCCACCAACGGAACCTTGATCACCCCTAAAGTGGCGCGGACATTAAAGGAGATCGGTTTATCCTATGTCGGCATCAGTCTGGACGGGATGCAGGAAATCAACGATCGCTTCCGCGGCGTTAACGGCGCGTTTCGCAACGCACTGGAAGGGATAAAAAACAGTCAGGAGGCCGGCATAAAAGTCGGGCTGCGCTTTACCGTCAACAAATTCAACGTGGGAGAAATCCCCAAGATTTTCCAGCTTCTTGAAGAAAGGGACATTCCCCGGGTGTGCTTTTACCACCTTGTTTATGCCGGCCGCGGATCCGATCTGGTAAAAGACGATTTGAGCCATGAAGAAACCCGGGCAGCCTTAGATCTGATTATTGATGAAACCAAACGGCTGCATGATGCCGGCAAGCCCAAGGAAGTACTGACGGTGGACAACCACGCTGACGGTCCCTATATCTACCTGCGTTTGCTCAAAGAAGACCCCGAGCGGGCCAAAGAGGTGTTGGAACTGTTAAAATGGAATGAAGGCAACAATTCCGGCCGGGGGATTGGATGCGTCAGCTGGGACGGTGAGGTTTACGCCGATCAATTCTGGCGCCACCACAGCTTCGGCAATGTGAAAGACCGACCCTTTTCCGAAATCTGGGAAGACACATCCGAACCGCTGCTGGGCAAACTCAAGGAGAAGAAAAAGCATGTCAAAGGCCGCTGCGCCACGTGCACCTGGCTGGATGTCTGCGGGGGTAATTTCAGGGTCCGTGCTGAAGCCGTCAGCGGCGATGTCTGGGAACCCGATCCGGCCTGCTATCTGACGGACGAGGAAATTGCGGTGGCTCATGGTACGACCACCTGTGACTAATTAGCTATTGATCTTAGCAATTCTTTTTCAGGCAAAATAACAAAATACAAGCACCAAATTTCAAACAAATACCAAATTCGAAGTCTCAATGACCGAAACTAAAGGCTCCGTTTCATAACTATGGGTTTGGAATCTTGAATTTTGGTCATTGGATATTATTTGGTATTTGTGATTTGGAGTTTGTTATTTTACGGCTCAAAAGGGTGAACCGGTTTAGATCATTAATATGTCAAGAAACCTAATTCTAGCAGCAAGGGAGCCACTAAATGTTATTTCCGGACTACAGAGCCAGGCGATTGCGGCACACGGAAGGCTTGCGGCGCATGATCCGCGAAACCAGCTTATCTGTCGACGATCTCATCCTGCCGCTTTTTGCGATTGACGGGCGGGATATCCGGAATCCGATTCCGTCGATGCCGGGCCATTTCCAGCAATCGGTCGACAACCTGCTCAAGACGGCCCAAGAGGCTTATGACCTTGGCATTCCGGCTATCGTCCTTTTCGGGATTCCTGATAAAAAAGATCCGTTGGGCACCCGGGCCTATGCTGAAGATGGTATCGTTCAAAAAGCCATTGGCGCGGTGAAGGAAAAGCTCCCCGAGCTGGTCGTTATCTCGGATGTCTGCCTTTGCCAGTACACCGATCACGGACACTGCGGCGTGGTCGACGGCGATACCATCGACAATGATGCCAGCCTGGATCTGATCGCCCGCACCGCCCTGTCCCATGCCCAGGCCGGGGCGGACATGGTCGCCCCTTCGGATATGATGGACGGCCGGGTGGGGGAGATTCGTGAAATCCTCGATGATAACAACTTCAGCCGGATTCCCATCATGTCCTATGCGGCCAAATATTGTTCGGCCTACTACGGGCCGTTTCGCAATGCCGCGGACTCGGCGCCCAAATTCGGCGATCGCCGGACCTATCAGATGGATCCGGCCAATGCCCTGGAAGCCATTCGCGAGGTCACCATGGATATCGAGGAGGGCGCCGACATTATCATGGTAAAACCCGCCCTGGCCTACCTGGATATCATTTGCCGGGTCCGCGAAGAAATTGACCTGCCCGTAGCCGCTTACAACGTCAGCGGCGAATTTTCCATGGTCAAGGCCGCCGAAAAAATGGGCTGGATCGACGGATCGAAAGTAATGCTGGAAACCCTGACGGCCATCAAACGCGCCGGAGCGGACATGATATTAACCTATTTCGCCATCGAGGCCGCTCAAGTTCTGGTGGATTCGTAGGATTGAATTTATCAGATCTTTGGTGTTTGATGTTTTGTGTTTAGTTTTGAAGATACAGAGCCGGTTAACTGCCGGTCATACAAAACACCAAATACCAAACACAAAACACTGTGCAGTTTGTGAGATTACCACAGCTGACCCTGGAAGGAGCTGAACTATATAAATATGAAACCCGGACACCCTCACCCCAAAGAACAAGCCTCTCATCCCCACAAAAAAGAAGGGGAGTCATCCCTGCGCCTGGTTGCCTGGGAGACCACCCGCAATTGCAATCTTGACTGCATTCATTGCCGGGCATCGGCCACCGCCGGCCCTCACAGCGGAGAACTGGATACGGCCGAAGCCTTCCGGTTGCTGGACCAAATCGCCGAGATCGCCAAACCCATCATCATATTGACGGGAGGCGAACCCCTGCTGCGCGACGATATCTTTGACATTGCCGCCTACGGCACCCGCAAAGGCCTGCGCATGGTAATGGCCCCCAACGGGACTCTTGTGACCGAACCCATCGCTCGCAAGCTGGTGGATTCAGGTATCAAGCGCATCAGCATCAGCCTGGACGGCGCCACCCGTGAAAGCCATGACGAATTCAGGAAGGTCGATGGCGCCTTTGACGGCGCCCTGAACGCCATGAAAATTGCCCGCAAAGTCGGCCTGGACTTTCAGGTGAACACCACCATTACCAAAACAAACCTTGATCAGATCCCCAAGATCCAGCAACTGGCGGTGGAACAGGGGGCCGTGGCCCATCACATCTTTCTGCTGGTTCCCACCGGTCGCGGCAAATATATCGTCGACAAGGAAATCAACGCCGCCGAATATGAGGAAACCCTGAACTGGTTTTATGACCAGCGGGAAAAAACCCCGATGGAGCTCAAGGCCACATGCGCCCCGCACTATTACCGCATCCTCAGGCAAAGAGCCGCTAAAGAAGGTAAATCGGTGTCTTTTAAAACCCACGGATTGGATGCGGTCACCCGGGGCTGCCTGGGCGGTATCGGGTTTTGCTTTGTCTCCCACCGGGGCGATGTTCAGCCCTGTGGATTTCTGACCGCTGACTGCGGCAATGTGCGGCAAAAATCCTTTGCCGATATCTGGCAGAGCTCCGAGGTATTAAGGAATTTGCGTGATTATGACAAACTCACGGGCAAGTGCAATCCCTGCGAGTTTAAGCGCGTGTGTGGCGGTTGTCGCGCCAGGGCGTACGAGGCCAGCGGTGATTATCTCGCCGAAGAGCCGCTGTGCAGCTATATACCTCGCAAAGCCGGCAAATAGGAAATGACTATTGACTATTGACAAATGACTAATGAAGGATATTAGTCTATTTTGTAATCGTTCGACTCACCACTTGACTTTTGATACCAACAGTTGGATACTCTCCAGAAGCAAAGATCGTTAGCCGTCGATTTTAAATAGCGCTTATGTCTTTCGGTAGTCTAATTAATCGATAGAATTCCTTCATTATTCAATATTCATTATTCAATTGTCATTTCACCAAGGGGGCTGTCATGAAAATCCACGCTTTGATGGTATCCGACCCCATCACCATTGCTGCCCATGCCTCCATCAGCGAGGCCATCGAGTTGATGAAGGTAAATTCGATTCGTCATCTGCCGGTGGTATCCGAGGATAATGTCCTGGAGGGCTTTTTAACGCTGGCAGATTTAAAACAGGGATTGATCCCATCCATGCTGGGAGATTTGAATTTAAGCGATTTGATGATCAGGGCGCCCATCACGGTGCGCCCGGAAGACGATGTCGAAGTAGCTGCCCAGCTTATTTATAAGCATAAAATCGGCGGCATGCCGGTGGTCGCCAACGGGAAACTGGTCGGTATCATCACAGCCACGGATATTTTGAGAACCTTTATTGACATGATGGGCATTCTCACATCCAGTTCACGCATCGATGTGGTCGTTGGAGGTCAGCCGGGTGGGTTTAAAAAAGCGTTGCAGATTGTAAATGATACCGGCGCAGACATTATCAACGTCAGCATGACAGGGGATCAATCCGGTCAACGTGTCTACTATTTCAGGCTGGAGGCGTGCAAAACGGCTGCCATCAAAAAAGCCCTCGAGGAGCAGGGCTATGAGGTACTGGCCGCCCTGGATTAGGTGTGATACACCCTGGCTTCCCGCCATTTGCGGCCGATTTCCTTGACCACAACCGGCTTGGTGTCCACGCATTCGATCATACTTAAAGTTACCTGCCCCACCTCAAGCAGAGAACAGCTTGTCATCCAGCACCGTCCATTGAAAATGATAAACCGATCGTTGAGCTTCAGGTGGTGCCGCAACTCGATATCGCGGCCCTGTTTGCGCAATTGGATCAGGGTGCCATCGAGATTGGTGGCGAGGTCCTGACGGCTCTGGCCGATGAGCAGCCGCACGGGGGTTGTGACCAGCTGGATCAAGTTAAAGGTCGCCAGGCCGATTTCAGTATCCAGAATCGTCAGGGGTGTTTTGGCCGTGCCCAGAAATTTCATAAGCTGGCCCTGGTCCTTGATAAACCGGTTGGCGGATTTGGGTCCCTGCACAGCTTTTTGATGGCCGGCGACGATGCCCTGCAACTTTTTTAGCTGGGGAAGCATGTGCTCGTCAAAGACGTTAACTTCCCAGGTGGTGTTTAAAATTCGATCTTCACAGCGGCGTAACAATTTCGGCAGGATGTCTTCAAGGAAGCGTCGATGGCTTTCACGCGATGGTTCCGCCAGCAATTTGGCAACGAGCTTTTGGTGATTGGGATTGACGCCCAGATGCTCGATTTCAATGTTAAACCGGCCGCAAAGCTCTTCCAGCTCATAATTGCCGAAATATTCTTTGAGCGCATCCGTCAGTATTTCAATGTTTTCGTTTTCCATCGGTTTTCTTCTTTTTCAATTTCCTGCAGATATAAGGCAGCGCGCAGATACCAGCCCCCCAGAGCAAACTGTTGATAAAGGTCGGGATGTATATCCAGCTGCCCGGAAACCAGTGCCTTGAAAATAGCGCTTGAGAGATGATGGGAAAATGCAATATTTTTGTCGCTAGTACCAGTGCGCCGAGGCCCAACGACGGCTGCACGTGACCGGGGGACAGGGTGCTGGCAATCGACACCGTGATCGCTACAATCGAAACACTCAAGGCGAAGTGAATCAGGGCAATTACAGCTATTATACCAAACTTCTTCATAATATTAAAGATTTTGTAACTTTTTATATTATTTTTGGTAAGCTACATAAATTTTGGTGCCCAGCCAGAATGGTTCGAGACAAACGGCTTAATCATGAGGTGCTGCCCGTCGGTTGTCAATTGAACGGCCCCGTTGAGATCGGTGCGAAAAATGTCGACCCCCAAATCCCTGTAGCGATCCAGCACCTCGGGATGGGGAAATCTAAAGCGGCTGTGGCGGCCACAGGATACCACCACCACCTGTGGGTCTACTTCTGCTATGAATTGGTGGCTGCTCGATGAACGGCTGCCGTGGTGGGGGACGATTAAAACGTTACTGGCGAGTCGATCGCCGCTGAGGCGAGTCAACTCCTCTTCAGCGGTGGCCATGATATCCCCGGGGAACAGAAAAGAGGTATCAACAAAAGAAACTTTGACCACCAAAGAGTTGTTGTTGGCATTGCGCCAATGATCTGATTCTTTGCGCTCCAAGAAATCGCGCGGCGGATACAAAAGCTCCAGGCGCACATCGCCGACCATGTGCTCATGTTCCATGGACGCGTAAGCCGGCAAACGAATCCCCCGCCGGTCACAAACTTGCTTCAATTCCTGATATCCCTTGGTAGGACGCGGTTCACCATTGGACCACAGGGATTTGACGTTAAAATGATCGGCAAGATAAATCAGCCCGTTGAGATGATCACTGTTGGGGTGTGAGAGAATCAGCAAGTCGACGGTCATAATTTTCTTTCGCCACAACAGCGGCGCAATGATTCTCGCTCCCACATCAAAATTGACGTTATCGGAAAAACCACCACCGTCAATCATGACGGTATGGCCACCGGGAATTTCGAGCAGGGCGGCACTGCCATCGCCGACATCGATGATGGTAACCCTGAGATCCGGATGCCAGAAGCGCTGGTACAGCCAGTAGCCACTATCGGCTGCCAGGATGAACAGCGCCAATAACAGGCCGATTTGGGGCCACTTTCGGAGAGACAGGCGCCTGAACCCGCCTGCCCCAAACGGCCTTGAAAAATTTCTTCCGGTGCCGGATGCCGTTACGCCAGACGCCGCCGGTGACCGGATCAAGTTTAAGAGCGCCCAGCCCAGGGTATAGTAGCAGACAATCTCCAGGATGCTGGGGGTGATGGTTTTAATCGATGCAAAGGGCAAATCGGCAAACCATTTTACGATAGCGAGGGCGCCTGCCAGCGCAACGGCACCGGCTTTAAGGCACCCGACCGCCAGGGTCGTGCTCAGCGGCGCCAAGAAAAACGCCGCCAGGCCCAACGGAACGGTAATAAATCCGACCAGCGGAACCACCAGAAAGTTGGCCGCCAGCCCGACCAGCGAAATCTGATTAAAATAGAAGGCAACCAGTGGCATGCCGCCGGCAATGGCAAAAAGTGACACCAGAAAAAAAGCCACCAATTTGAGTGCAAACCGTTTTTGCCAACCACGATTTTCCGGCGCCGGCTGCAGGATGCCATATTGATGGATGGTGGAAAATCCATAAATGATCGCAAAAACGGTGGTAAAGGAAAGTTGAAAAGATATCGAAAACAGCGCGGGTGGATCGGCCATCAGGATCACCAGCGCTGCCACCGCCAGGGTGTTGGCGGGATCCTGTTCTTTGGCCAGTAAAAAGGTCATTAAAAATACACTGACCATTAGGACGGCGCGCTGGGTGGACGGTGATAATCCGGCGACCATGCCATAGGCAATCACCGGCATCAGGGATAGCAGGGCAGCCAATTTGCGCGTCCAGGCGTGCCTTAATAACGGTTTGATCCAGCCCGTCAGCCAATTAAAAAAGGCGAAAGCCACGGTGGCCACAATCCCGACGTGAAGTCCGGATATGGCAAGCAGGTGGGCGACCCCGGAGCGGTTAAAGGCTTGCCGGGTCGCATCAAAGATTTGGGTGCGGTCCCCGATAATGAGCGCCTTGAGCACACCCTGGACTTCAGGCGATCCGGCATTTCCAACCAGATCGGCAAATTGGCTGCGCGCCCGTTGGATGGCCGGCAATATACCTGTCGGCGGCAATTTTGCGGCAATGCGTATGTTGTCTGCTTTAACGTAGGCAGTGGCCAAAATCCCTTTGAAAACCATGTAGCGCTTATAGTCGAAGCCGCCGGGGTTATTAAAATTGCGAATCGAACGGATTCTGGCTTTGAAACGGATTTTATCCCCCCTATTGATATCCGGCGGTTGCCCCACTACGGTCACCCGCAACAAACCGGTAACCGCATGGGTTTGATGATCCGCATCAAGAGACGCAACCCGCAAATCAAATCTGGTGCGGTTTCTGATTTGCCATGGCTGATTATCGATTTGCCCGGAGATACCCCAGCGGTGGGTGTCCGTGTAATGGCGGATATGATGGGCGGGAATCCGGGGCGACAGCCACGGCTGAATCGACAGGTAGCCCACGGAGGCCAACAGCAACATTGCCCCGTAGAAAGCCGGTTTAGAAAGATAAAGACAGATCAGAACAGATGCACCGCACACAATCGCCAGCAGGCCGACACCAGCGGCAAAGCCCGGGAAGCGGTCCCCCAGCGCGATGCCGACCATCAGGGCAATCAGCATAGGAATCAGCGGTCGGAAATAAAAACGGTCATTCATGGCAAGGCTGTTCCTAATTGAGCGAATACCGCTCAATTGGATTCTGTCCAATTGGGATATCATTTGATCCGCGAAATGGTGGCACCCAAACCGGCAAACTTCTTTTCGAGCGCCTGATAGCCGCGGTCCAAATGATAGACGCGATTAACCTGGGTGGTACCTTCCGCCACCAGGCCGGCGAGGATGAGGGAGGCGCTGGCCCTCAGATCAGTGGCCATCACCTGGGCAGCTGACAAATGGGGCACGCCTTTGACGATGGCGGTGTTGCCGGACACTTGGATATCGGCTCCCATTCGTCTTAATTCACTGACGTGAATAAAACGGTTCTCAAAAATGGTTTCCGAAATCATGCTGGTGCCGCCGGCGATACTCATCAGCACCATAAACTGGGCCTGCATGTCGGTAGGAAATCCCGGATAGGGTTGGGTCTTGATATCGACGCTTTTGAGGGGGCCTTCATGATTCACATGGACGACCTGGCCGTCGATCTTGATGTCAGTGCCGGTAAGCCGCAATTTGTCTATCAGGGCGCCAAGATGGTCCGGTTCCGAATCGAAGATGGTGACACTGCCCCCGGTCAGGGCTGCCGCCATCATAAACGTACCCGCTTCGATACGATCGGGAATGATGGTGGCCTCAACCGGTTTCAAAGACGAGACCCCATGGATGGTGATGACCGAGGTGCCGGCCCCATGAATGTCGGCGCCCATTTGCGTTAAGGTGTCTGCCAGGGCAATAATTTCGGGCTCTCGGGCGGCGTTGCGCAATACCGTCGTCCCGTTGGCCAGGGTGGCCGCCATCATCATATTTTCGGTCCCGGTCACCGTGACCACATCGAAATAGATGTCGGTGCCCTGCAGGCGACCGGCCGATGCTTCCACGTAACCGTGTTTCAATTCAATGGAAGCACCCAGAGCCGCCAGACCCTTTAAATGCAAATTGATGGGTCGCGCGCCGATGGCACACCCCCCCGGCAGCGATACCCGGGCCTTGCCCAATCTGGCCACCAGCGGGCCAAGGACCAACACGGAAGCCCGCATTTTCCGCACCAGGTCATATTCAGCCTCATGCTGAATCTGTCCACCGGCATCGACGCGAACCGTATCGGCCCCGGTTTCAACCCGGGCGCCAAGGTTCTCCAGCAGCAAGGCGGTGCTATGTATATCCTGCAACTGGGGCACATTGGAAAAAGTACTGGTCCCCTCGGTCAGAAGGGCAGAAATTAAAATCGGTAAAGCGGCATTCTTCGCCCCGCTGATGTGTACGTCGCCCCTGAGCGCCCGGCCCCCTTCGACGATGATTTTATCCATAAGAACCTCTGTTGATAATGACTAATGATTATTGATCATTGAAAAATTGCGGCATGCTGTCTATTTGATTATGTGAGAAGAGAGAAATTTTTAGGACAAAACCCCTTTGGATAGAGCCAAGGAAATGATCTTCACCGCAAGCGCATGCTGTCTGGGACCATTAGGAATCGTTATACATGAACCGGTGACAGCGAAGAAATCTGTCAGACCCCTTCGTCCCGCAGAAAAACAAAATAACCTGTTTTTAGTTTTTTGCGGTTCATTCATTACGGCGCCTTATGGTCGCGTTCATGGGGTTGTGGTGAAGATTATTCCCGGAGCGGCCCGGCTTTACCCCCTCCGAGTCCTCAATTACCTGATAGCGGTATTTTTTATTGGGGTAGTTCACACAATCAAGATTCCACCAATATTCAATCTGCTTTCGTCAATAGTCAATAAAAAAGCGCCCTCCCCTTCCACCCTATTTGGGATAAGCGCTTTTGACAGACCCTTGGGAGCGGATTTTAGTGATGATCTGCGCCATGTCCTTTCATCGTGTCATAGACGGCTTTGATGATACAGTACGTCAGTCCCATTCCCATAACTGACAGGGCAAACCACAGACCGCCCATAAACAGCAGGTGGCCTGCATCCCAAATCCATTCAAAATGAAACGGAAACATTATCGTCCTCCCTCAAGGGGTTCATAGGTTCACGGTTCACCGTTCAGGGTTACCCTGTTTCTATTTCCCCGGATTTCTCGCTAGGCTTATTTTCGAATATTTCTTTCTACAATATTACTGCTTCGGGTGCATCCCCAACCTCGGAACCCTGAACCCTGAACTTTGAACGGCAATCAGGCTTCCGCCGGTTCAGGCTCCCCGGCAGGGGTTTCTTCCACGGCTTCCTCCCCCTGGGCTTCGGGTTCGGTTGCAGCAACCTCGGCCACCGGTGAATCAGGGGGATTTAATTCCAGTTCCTGGGGAAATATCGGCAAATAGCGATACGAGATCGATATCGCAATCGTTCCCATTGCCACGGGCAAAAGGGTGGTAGCGACTTCCTGCCAACTCGGGAAGTACGGTACCCAGCCCTCAAATGTCAATACCGGAATCGCCAGGACCTGCAAGACCATTACCCAGCGGTTGAGGCAGACGCCCAGAACCGCCAGAATGACGGCCAACCATAAGGTCGCCGGGGTTTTACGGCCTTTATCGGTGATCAGAATCGCCGCCGGAACGATCCCGCAAAGCCCGATTTCCGCAATCAGGATCCACAGGCCGTACCAGGAACCCGGGTTGTTGGTGTAAAAGTCCAAAAAGGTGAAGCCCTTGGCAGGCGCGGTCACCATGGCCCAGTAAATGGTATCAATAATCTTGGCCGTGATATAAGCGGCCAGCATCCACCCGGAAATTTTGGCCAACAATTCGACGACATTGTCCTTGACCAGCTTTTTGCGTGCCGCGGTTTCGGTAATTTTCGTAATCAGAATGGTAAAACACGGTCCACAGGCGGCCGCCGACCAGGTGAACAAAAAGAAGGTCCAGGGCCATACGAAAATACCTTCACGAAATCCAAAGGGCCGTCCGAACATCACGCCGGGCACACCGCCCAACGAACCCTGGTGGAAGAAGGAAAGAAAGGCACCGGTAGCGGCAAACACGGCCATGATCTCGTGCATGTTGTGGCTCAGATTATGGAAAAAGGGCACCTTATCGATCTGGCGATTTTCCAGAATCATGGGTACATATTCGATGGTCAAAACACCCAGATAGGCGGTCAGGCAGAAGGCCACCTCGGTAAGCATGGAGTGGACATTGGCATGCCAGAAAATAAACCAGCCGCGCAAGGGCTGCCCGACATCAAATCCCAAAATCATCAGAGCCGAAACATAGCAGTAAAATCCGACCAGGACGGCAAAATTGACGATGTTCTTCAATTCATCCTTGCCGATAATATAGCGCAGAAATCCGGTGAAAAAGGCACCGCCGCCCAGGGCAATGATCGCAAGATCAGCCCAGATCCACAGGGCGAATCCATAGGCGTTGTTCATGTTGGTTTGATTCAACCCCTTGAAATACACCAGCACCATGGCCAAGAGGCCCCACAACAGGACGACACTGACGGCCCCGATCCACAGCAAGAATTGCAACGTCGGACAGCGTTTAACTCCTTTGGGGATTAATGCAGAATCCATAAGTACAGTGCTCCTAAATCTGTCTGGTTATTTTTTAATTACTTTTCGCAACAACCTTGAGATACTAAATTCGCTTTTATCGATTAACCGCTGATTAGGGATTAGCGTCTGTTAAACCTATTCCAGCGTTTTAAAATCAGCCAGAATTCCATAATTATTCATTCGTCATTCGTCATTGCCTACCCGTGTCTAACCCTACCTTCTTCTTTAAGATAGTTGTCGCCGGCCCGTCGGACCCACTCCCGGCTGGAAAGGTAGTAAACCTTGGTATTCACACCCAGCCTTTCCAGCAGCCGGAAGGCTTTGGGATTGCGGGGTTTGCCACCGTGCCGGTTGTCGGGTTTGGCAATCTGATGCACGGCGTGGTCCGGGTTGTTGAGATCCCCGAAGGTGATGGCACCGGCCGGACAGGCCTGGGTGCAGGCCGTCTGATATTCACCTTCCTCCAAATGCCGTCGATCTTCCATGTAAGCTTTCTCCTTGGCCAGCTGGTAACGATGGATACAAAAACTGCATTTCTCGACGACACCGCGCATCCGAACCGACACATTGGGATTCAAGGATTTTTCCATTCCATCCGGCCAGACCGGATCCCACCAGTTAAACTGGCGGACATGAAATGGACAGGCCCCCATGCAATAACGGCACCCGAAGCAGCGGGTATAAATCTGGCTGACGATGCCGGTGTCCATGTCATAGTCGGTGGCCGTTGCCGGGCAGACGGACACACAGGGTGAATGGCCGTGGTGCCCCTCACAATGCTGGCAGGGTCGGGGTAAATAACATTCTTCGGAATCCGGATAGGCTTTGCCGTTGGTTAAACGATAAACCCGCATCCAGGCAACACTGAGCAGTTTGTCGGTGTCATCCTCTCGGAAAGGCACGTTGTTTTCAGCCATACACGCAATCGTACAGGTGCCGCAACCGGTGCATTTATCCAGATCGATGACCATTCCGAACTTTTTAGCATTTTCAACTTTCATCAGAACCCCTTGGAAATGACCTTTTTTTAATGTCAAATGACAATTTAAAACCCGCTAATCGTTTAATCTTAATTCGGTATGCATGTCCTTTTTCGTTGAGAGCAAACAAAAATTGATAACGATAGAATGCCTTCATTCGTCATTCGTCAACACTCAATATTCATTTAGTTCAGGCTTTGCTGAGTTTAGCCCGAACGCCCCAGGCCGCATCCAGGCCGGTGGCCGCGTCTTCCAGCGGTTCGGTCAGCGTATTGTAATTGACGCCTTTGCCGGCCAAGAATTTATCATAGGCCGTGTGCCCCAGCCCCCGGGGAATGGCGATGACCCCGGGCATGATACCGTCAAAAAAGTAAATCTTAACTTTAGCCTTGCCCTTGGGTGTGGTCAGGGTGGCATATTTTCGATCCGACAAGCCCAGCTTTTTGGCCGTCGCCGGGTTGATCTCAACCAGCACATCGTTGCCCGTTAATACGGTGTCTTCAAGTGCTTTTACGAGAAACGGCGGTGATCCGATATAACCGCTGGTAAGCCGCATGGTATCGTAGGGTACCAGCAACAACGGGTAAAATGAATCATCGCCCGCGGCTCGCACGGTATGGTAAACGGGCAAAGCGTTGACGTCGCTGTTGCTGAATTCAAATTTCGATGAGTCGGTTTCGAATTCCTGGGGTTGGGCGGCGATTGAAAATTCATCGTCCACCCAGTACCCATTTTCCAGCAGGGTGTCCCACTTGTCCGCAAGCGTTTCCTCAAGGCAGGCCGCATAGGATTCCCAGGCGAACGCATCGCCCACGGTACCGCCCATTTTCTGGGCCAGCTGGATTACGGCGTCACCGGTATGCATGGTATTGTATAGCGGCTCAACCACCGGCTGAGCCAGGCCGATAACCGGCTGGGGCAATCCCCGGGCAAAGGGCACGTCCTCGTAACCCTCGAGAAAGACATGGTCGGGTAATATCAGATCGGCGCTGGCCGCAGTTTCATCCATAAAGGACGAGAAACTGACCACCAGCGGTATTTTGTCAAAGGCTTGGGCAACCGCCGCGGTATCTGCCATGCTGTACATGGGGTTGGCGCCGGCAACAAATAGCACCTGGACGGGCGAATCCTGGCTGGAATTTACGATTTCCGGTAACCGATTCAGCAGGTAGCGCGTCGATCTATATTTACCGCGTCCGGCACCGTCCACCCGCGCCTGCTGCATTCCCTTGGCCGCAGTGGCATCCATTTCGACATCGGGCCAGCTGATGTATTCCGGCTCGGGAACAGCCACCAGCCCCCCGTCCCTGTTGATGCTGCCGACCAGTGCGTTTAGAATATGAACCGCCAGAAAATCCTGCAGGCTGCCCGGGCTGGTTCCGGCTCCCCTGCCGCAAATGGCCAGCGGCCGGCGGGCACCTGCAAATTCTCTGGCCAGGGCAGTGATATCCGCGGCATCCAGACCGGTCATTTTGGAAACGACAGCGGGCGAAAACCCGTCGGTTACCAGTTTTTGGTATTCGGCCAACCCGGCCGTGTTGTTCGCAACAAAGTCCTGATCAAACAGGCTTTCCTTGATAATGACATTTCCGAGGCCCAGGGCCAGGGCACCTTCGGTGCCGGGCCTGACCGCTATCCATTTGTCGGATTTGGCGGCTGTTTTGGAAAGGCGTGACTCGATTTGATCCAGACGGCCGCCTTTTTCCTTCAGCGCGCTGTTGCCCCGGAACATGTAAACCGGGGATTCCCACCCCTCGACCAGTCCACTGCCGAAGCTCAGAACAAAATCCGAATTCTGAATATCGAATCCCGGTGTGGCCCTGACACCCTGCGTTAAATACAGGGCCAGTTCATAGTTGTCCAGGATCGAAGGCGTTCGAATGAAATTGGGAGACCCGTACACGCTTAAAAACCGGTTCAGCAGCTCGGGGACCGTCCCCCGGTCCGAATCACTGATGCAGGCCAAGGCATGGGATTGCCCGCTGGACCTTAACTCATTTAGTTTTGCGGCAACCTCGTCCAGGGCGGCATCCCAGGAAATTTTGCGCCAACTGCCGTTTACTTTCTTCAGGGGCGTTTTTACGCGGGTGGGACCGTACAACAGCTGAGGGGCTGAGACGCCCAGGGTACACACACCGCCGTCATTGACCGGATGGCCTGCCATTCCCTCTATTTTGACAACCCTGTCTTCCACCAGCCTCACGCTGATGCCGCATCCTCCCGGACACAGGGTGCAGGTAGAATTGACATAGGTGGTTTCGCCCTTTTGCGGAACGGGCGTCCAGGGCCAGTTCTGGGACCAGATGGAAAGATCATCGGTCAACTTCCAGGGCAGCGGCGAAAGCGCCGTGCCGGCCGCACCGCCGATAACAAAGGATAAGAAACTGCGTCTGTCTATTTTCATCGAATTATCCCCGTAATGATTAAACCTGTTGGTTGTTACGCGACTACATCAATGGGCCCAACAACCCATGAGCGGGTCAGCTTCTCAACCGGATTACTTGTGGCAGACGAAACAACCGCCTCTCAGGGTTTGAACGCTGCCCTGATTGACGTTGTTGCTCACGTGACATTCGGAGCAGTCATCCATTTTCATCCGATCCCACGAATTGAATTTGATCCCCGCGATGTTTTTCCCCCAGATATCCCTGCTGTAGCCGGAAATCCGATTGGCCTCATAGGGCTTCAGACTTTCGGACTCGCCGATATGGCCATGGCAGGTGACGCACTCCATCTGGCCCAATTTAACATGGGCCACATGAGAGAAAAATACGCAATCCGGTTGTCGGGAATACACCAGCCACGGTACTTCTCTTTCTTTGAGAACATACTCGTTGACGAATTTCGCTTCCTCTTCACTCTCCCCCTGTACCTCTTCGTGGCAGTCAATGCACTGGGCCAGCTTCGGCACCCCTGAATAAGTGCCGTCTTCCCGGAAAAAATGACAGCTTTCACAGCCCTCATCAACCAGTTCGTTGTGCAGGGCGTGGTTGAATTGAATGGGCTGCTGCTTTCGGGAATACAGTAACTGGGGGAAAATGACCCATCCGAGCACCAGACTGGCCACCAGCCCAAGTATGAAAAACAGGGTGATGGGGCCGCCGGCTCCCTGATCGGGATCGGGTTGCTCGGGGTCGGTGGAAGGGGTGAGGGATGCTTGCTCCTGAGCTTGTGCGGAAATCTCGTTCGCTTTATCCTCTGTGCTCATAGAAACTCCGTTGCGCTAAAGTTGGTGATGATACAAGTCAAAGAAACCACAATCAAACTTTGCTTTCTCCCCACTGGAAAATAACCTGCGGTTTAGTACCTTATTGGCTTAAATTTTGTCAAGCAAAAATCAGAAACTAAAACCATCTCAAAAAAACCTGGATCGCTTCTAAAAAGATCCGTAACTATGCAGTCCCGGCAGCAGATTCACACCGAAATAAGTAAACAGCACTGCCGCAAATCCGATCATGGAAAGAAACGCAATCCGCTTGCCGTGCCAGCCGCGCATCAGGCGGGCATGCAGCAGGGTGGCATAAACAAACCAGGTAATCAGCGACCAGGTTTCTTTCGGATCCCAACCCCAGTAACGCCCCCAGGCGGAGTTGGCCCATACGGCGCCGGTGATAATACCGATCGATAAAAACAGAAAGCCCAGCAGAATGAGCTGGTAACCCAGTTCATCGAGAATCCGGGGTTCCGGGAATCTGTCCAGCAATTTGGCCTTGGCTTCTGCCGGCAGATTGCGGGCCAACAAGAGGATGCCATAAAACACCAGACAGATGGGGATCGCAACCAACAAGGCGAATAACCAGCTGCTCACAAAAAGAACCCGGCTGAACAGCACGGCAAAAACAAACAGGACCACAGGCTTGACGATTTGCACCCAATTCACCGGGTCGTCGTCCCGGCCCTTTTTGATCAGGTACATGCCGCTGATGCCGAACGCCAGGGCAAACGCGGCATAGCCGATAAAACAGGTGATCACATGGGCGATCAACCAGTTGCTTTTGAGGGCCGGGATGAGGGGTTGAATGGCACTGGTAATACCGGGCTTCAACGAGGCATAGGCCATCACCAGGCAGGCAATCGGGGTGGTGAAGGCCCCGATAATCCGGTTTTCGATCTTGCGTTCGATGATCAGGTAAATCAGTACGATGACCCAGGCAAAAAAAACGAGGGATTCGTATAGATTCGAAAAAGGTGCGTGACCGATGCCGAGTTGATAGGATTCGATCCATCGCACCAGAATCCCGGCGGTATTTCCGATTAATCCGACCAGCGCAACCCAGGTGGCGAATCGGCCCAAAATTTGTTTTCTAAAAATCCAGGCGCAGACGTATAAAAACCCTGCCAGGCCGTAAACGAAAGTAACTATTGATAATATTAACGAACCGCTCATAATCGTTCCCTTTTAAAATCGTTGCCCACCATCTGTAGACACCCGCCCCTGCGCGGCAATTTATTGTTGTTCTGATTGGTCAGGTTCCAAATTTTTCCTCTGAGAGCGTTTGCGCAAGCATCTTTATTTTGCGCTCGTTTCCGAGCTTATTCTTGTTGGCGGTGCCGGATACCACCACCCGGCAATTGGGACCGGATTCGATGACGTCGACGCAAACCTGCCGGTGGGACATAAAAAAGGTAATATAACAACCGATGATAATCAGAATAAACCCGGTGTATACTACCCAAACGCCGGGATCCCGGGAAACTTGAAGACCGGTGTAATAACGCTGTTCAGCCGGCTGAGCTTTGATACCGGACACGGATATATGCACATCGTCCTTGCGGTTTTGGTTGAAAATGGGTCCCATCTTGTCGAAGCTTGGAAATTTAACCGGAAGCACCACCTCCACGTCAGCACCACCGTTCTGATGGAGCGTGCCGACAATGGTGGCACCCAAATCCTGACCCCGGAAATCATACGAGCTTTTAAATTCATCAACGCTAAACGTTCCCATGTTTTCCGGAATCTTAATCCGTTGACCGATGGCCGCTTTCTTCTGGTAGATCATTCCGGTGGTCTTGCTGGTGAATACCAGGGTCAACTCATTCGGCATCCGGACATCCTGGGGGCGGGGCGGCAACGGACCGTAGCTCGACTGAAAGATTCGGATGCCCTTGTATTGGAGGGGGTCATTGACAATGATATCCTGGGACTTAACGACCTTGTCCTGTTCGATAATGGACAGGCTGGACCGGAATTCTTCCGGAGCTCCATTGGGATAAAAGCTTACCTTAAAGTCATCGCACCGGATGGCAAAATCAAGTTGCAGCATCTGGTTGCGGTTGTGCAGCTGAATTTGCCGGGAGGCTTCACCCGGAGCCAGGCTGAGGAAACCCTCAAATCCGAACCGGGTTCCAATCACCCCACCGACAAGCATGCAGATGACGCTGAGATGAACGACATACACGCCGATGCGCGTCCAGCGCCCCTTTTCGCCCAATACGGTATAACCGCTGTCGGTCTGTTCAACCCGGCAGTAACGAAAATTGTCTGAAACAACTGTCTGATACCGCGTTTGCAGCTGTTCGCCGGACCCATTGGGTGTAAATTCCTCTTTGCGCTCGAGTCGCCGGAAACGCGCCAGGTTAAATTTGGGACGCTTCGGAAAAATGATGCGCCAGGTCGCAGAGAGCCGATCAATGGAGCAGACCAGAATATTCAGAGCCAGCAGGAGCATCAGGGTTTGAAACCACCACGAGTGATACAGGTCCAAGAAACCGAGCAGGTCGAAAAACCGATAAAGGAAAGGCCCGAAGGCCTTCAGGTAGGCCTGGGGAGCCTCGTTTTGCGGGATCAGCGTGCCGATGATGGATGTAACCGCCAGCGTCAACAACAGCACGACGGTCAAACGGACAGATGTAAAGAATTTCCAAATTTTATTTAAGGGATCTGCCGCAATGTCCTGGTTGCCCATAAGCTGTCCTTCCAAAAAAGTTTAAGCTTTTTCTCATACCAAATAGATCGGCATCAGGCAACAGGGAAATAGGATTTGGGGTTCTGGGTTCCAAGGCTCAGGGTTCCGCGTTGGGGGACTGGGTCGCGCTAAACCTTAGCACCTTTGAACCCTGAACCTTGGAACCCCTTGAACAAAAAAAGCCCTCAACCGCACGCACTAGCATGGTGGATTGAAGGCCTTTATGACGATGGTTTCAGGCAATCGAGATAAATCGATCATTTTTTTACATACAAACCACGGGATTTGGCATAGACTTGGCCTTTTTTGGAAAGTTTGTAAAGGGCGTTGCTCAACTGCCGGGCATCGAGTTTGGTTCTTTGCTTCAACTGGGCGACGGTAACACCCTTTTTGCTGTGCTTGATGGCATCGAATACCGTATCCAGTACGGTTTTGCCCTTGGCTCCAGCAGCCTTTTTGGCGGCGGGTTTGCGGGCCGGGGCAGCCTTGGTTTTGGCCGCCGCCTTTTTGGCAGGTTGAAGTTTATCGACTTGTTTTGAAATCCGCTCCACCTGCTTGGAAAGGGCTGCCAGCGATTTGGAGACGGTTTTTAATTGGGTTTCTAATTTCGACATGGGTAGTTCCTCCCTTGAGCTTTTACTTCAGCGTTTTCTTCTCCTGGTGAGTCTTTTCGAACAGTAAGACAGCTTATAGGGAAAGTCAACTTGGGCGTACTGCCACGGAGAAGATCTGCCGTGAGGTTAACTGCCCAAAAGTGGCGGGCATGATAATTTGAAGCAGCACAGATCTATGACGGCTGTTGACAAAGCAACGGGAATGTGAAAGGTAGGCGTTTTATCTAAAATTGAATAGAAATACATTCTAGTGATTTTTTTTAATGCCAGAGCAATCTACTCCTTCCAATAGCGGTCAATTCCGCATCCCTTACGAGACCCGGCTAAATGCCTCGCAGTATGAAGCCATCACCGCCACCGAAGGTCCGCTGCTCGTCATCGCAGGGGCCGGCAGTGGAAAAACACGCACGTTGACCTACCGGGTGGCCCGTCTGGTGGAAGCAGGCGTTTCACCGTCTGGCATTCTTCTATTAACCTTCACTCGCAAGGCAGCCCAGCAGATGCTGGAGCGGGCTACCGAGTTGCTCGATAGCCGATGCGGCAAAGTCGCCGGCGGCACCTTTCACTCGTTTGGCAACAGTATCCTGAGAAAGTATGCACCCCACATGGGGCTTGCGCCGGGCTTTGCCATTATGGACCGCGCAGATGCCGAAGCCGCCATCAGCATCCTGCGCAAAGAGATTCATGCCGGGCCCAAGCATCGATCATTTCCGCGCAAGCACACCCTGGCCAATATCTTCAGTCGGGCAGTGAACAAAATGACGACCATCGAAGATGTGGTCTACGACGATTATGCCCACCTGTCATCGGATATGGAAGCGATCGCCCTTATATTTCAAGCCTATCAAAACCATAAACGTGAACATCAACTGCTTGATTTCGATGATCTTCTGGTATACCTGCAGCAGCTATTGAAAGGTCATCCCGACATCCGCGAACGCATCGCCTCATCTTATCGCTACATAATGGTGGATGAATATCAGGATACCAATAAGATTCAGGCGGAAATTTTATACTTACTGACCGGTGTCCATCAAAATATCATGGTGGTTGGCGATGATTCCCAGAGTATTTATGCCTTCCGGGGGGCTAATTTCAGAAACATTATGGAGTTTCCCAAAATGTTTCCCGGCACCCGGATCATCACCCTGGAAGAAAACTATCGCAGTGTTCAGCCCATTTTGAATCTTACCAATGTCATCATCGACCAGGCCATGGAAAAGTATTCCAAAACCCTCTTTACCCGGCGGGAGGGCGGTTCAACCCCCGTGCTGGTCAGCGCCCGGGATGAAAACAGTCAGTCCCTGTTTGTCGTTCACAAGATCCAGGAATTAATTGACCAGGGCGTTGCCCTGAACCAGATTGCGGTGCTGTTCAGGGCCGGTTTTCATTCCTTTGATCTGGAGATCGAGCTGAACCGGGAACAGATGCCTTTCATCAAGGTTGGCGGATTCAGGTTTGTCGAATCCGCCCATATCAAAGACGTGCTGGCGCACCTGCGGGTGATCGCCAATCCCCATGACCGTATCAGCTGGTATCGGATTTTGCTGCTTATCAACAAGATCGGCCCCACCACCGCCCAGAAAGTGTTTGAGGCGATAAGGAATGAGGGATCGGGGTACACCGGCTTGCTGACAGTTAACTCAACCGGCGGCGCGCTTAAAGGTTTAAAGCGGCTCAAGGAACTTTTTGCACAGATCGACAGCTTTCCCATGTCGGTGGTCAAAATGGGAGAGGCCGTCGTCAAGCACTATTTGCCGATTTTAAAAGAGCGCCATGACGACCATCCCAAACGGGAAAAGGATCTCGAACAATTGCTGGCCATTATGGAACGCTATGATAACTTGGGAAATTTTCTAACCGATATGGCCCTGGAACCTCCCAATACCAGTGTCGGCGACACCTTTGCAGCCGAAAGCGCCGCCAAGGATCGGCTGGTTCTGTCCACCGTCCATTCGGCCAAGGGACTGGAATGGCACACCGTATTTATTATCTGGGCCTTGGACGGTCGCTTTCCCTCCGCGCAGTCCATCTACAAAGCAGAGGATCTTGAGGAAGAATTGCGTTTGATGTACGTTGCCGCAACCCGCGCCCGGGAAAATCTGTATTTTACCTACCCGGGGCAGGTCTATGACCGCAGTGTCGGTGTGATGTTGAACCAGCCCTCGCGCTTCATCGCCATGGTGCCGGAGGACATTCTCGAACACCGCTGGGCGGAGTCTAATTTCTGATCCAGGTGCTCGATGTGGTCACGCAAGGCGTCTAGCGTGCCGATCGACAAGTCAGAGACTTCTGAGATACACGCCGCGATGCGCTAGGCACCCTGCGCTTTGCCTTTACATCCGAAATCGAACGATACCAAAATATAGATTGATCGAAACACTATCCCGTGATATGTCCCCCTGAAAAGCCGCTCAAGTGCCGGAGGCTCCCTTTGGCCGCCGCCCCCGGTTCAACTCAATACATAGATTATTATCTCCAGGTTAATGATTCCTGAATACTATATACTCGTCATTGGCTATATCTTCGGATTCTATATGGCATGGAACATCGGGGCCAACGATGTCGCCAATTCGATGGCCTCCGCCGTCGGTGCCAAGGCAATCACCATCCGGCAGGCTATTTTTATTGCCGGGATCCTGAATGTTGCCGGGGCGGTCTTCATCGGCTCCCATGTCACCAATACCATTCGCAAGGGCATCGTTTCGACGGATATTTTAGCCGATCCCCACGTGGCGCTCATCGGGGCGCTGTCCGCTCTGCTGGCGGCAGCCCTCTGGGTAAGTTTTGCAACCTGGAAATCATTGCCGGTGTCAACCACTCACTCGATCGTAGGGGCCATGATCGGCTTTGGCATCATGGCCGGCGGTCTCGGGGTCATCAATTGGGTCAAACTGGCCGCCGTCGTCATGAGTTGGATCATTTCACCGGTTTTTAGCCTGATCATCTCTTTTGTCATGTTCAAAGCGATTGTCAAACTGGTCATGATCAAACAAGATGCCTTCATCAGGGCATTGCGTCTGTCACCGGTATTCATCGGTCTGGCGGCGTTTGTCGTGGTGTTATCCTTTTTGTTTAAAACCCCGCTCGGCAAGACGCTCTCTATCGATAACTGGACCGCGCTGCTGGTGGCCCTCATCCTGGGGGGCGCCGTCGGGTATGCGGGCAAAGCCGCTTTAAAACGGTTTGTGGACAGTGAAGAGGACGACGGGACGGAACAGGTTTTCCGTAAAATTCAGATCGGGACATCCTGTTATGTCGCGCTGGCCCAGGGTGCCAATGATGTTGCCAATGCCATTGGTCCGTTGGCCGTCATTTATTTTTTGGTAAACACCGGCACCGTCGGCGCCAAAGTTCCCGTACCGGCTTGGCTGCTCCTGTTTGGCGGCATCGGCATCGCCTGCGGCATTGGCATGGCCGGCCACCGGGTCATGGAAACCATCGGCACCAAAATTACCACCCTGACCAACACGCGCGGTTTTTCAGTGGATTTTGCAGCGGCATCAACGGTGCTGTTGGCATCCAAAATGGGGCTGCCGGTATCCACGACCCATGCGGCCGTAGGCGGCGTATTGGGCGTCGGTCTGGCAGGCGGCATCGAGGCCGTCAACTTCCGAATCGTGTTTCAGATAATGCTTTACTGGGTTCTTACGGTCCCGGCCGCGGCAATCACCGCCATGGGCCTATTTAAGGTTCTGCAGCTGTTTTATTAGGGGAAAGATATTGACGAACAACTGGAATGACGATTGGCGAACGACGATGGTCGAATGAAGGATTTCAATCGATTTCTTTTATTCAATCTCATCTTGATTGCCGGCGAGTCGAAGATTCTGATTTCTTAGTAAAATTCGACATTCGACATTCGTCATTCCCAAGGGGGCATTATGCGCATACCATTCATATCAATGTTTATGACGTCACCGTTCGAGGGCCTGCTGGAGCACGCGGAGAAGATCAAAGAATGTGTCTGGGCTTTCCAGCAGGCCATTGAATGTCATATTACCGACCAGTGTGAAAGCTTCGAGGAGTTCAGAAAGGACGTCGATAATCTGGAAAGCGAGGCGGATGCAGTGAAACGGCGTATTCGCGGACACCTGCCCAAGGGAACGCTGCTACCGGTGGATAAATTTGAACTGTTTCGTTACCTGCATGAGCAGGACAAGGTGCTGGATGCGGTTGAAGAAGCGCTGGATTGGATATCCTTCAGATCCGAGCCCGGCATACCGGATGCGCTTCATAAGGACTTTTTCTTGCTCGTCGATGCCGTTCTGGATCCCGTGGAGGAGATGTGCCGCATGGTGGCCGAGGCCAGGAAATATTTTACGTCATTTTCAGAAAAACAGCGGCGGATGATCAAGGACATCATCCATACCTTGCGCCAGCAGGAGCATGAGGCCGACAAAGTTGAAGACGGGATCAAGGCCAAGGTGTTGAATATGCAAATCGATCCGGTTACCGTCTTTCACATGATCCGGTTGGCCGAAACCATCGGTTCCATTGCCGACCATTCTGAAAACGCCGGGGATATGATGCGGGCCATGCTGGCACGCTAACAGCTGATGGGTGGATTAAGTTAATTGAGTTGATTGAGTTGGTCAAGATGCCCGGATCTGGATATAGTTCATTTTTCAGCCAAAATCTGAGATCCGGGCTTTTTCGCCCTTAAATCCGCAATCCGCATTCCCATATCCGCAATCTAAATATTCATTCCACAAAAAACGCCCACCACATAAAGACTGCAAATACAACGATGGAAATCCCTGCCAGCAGATAGCCCAGCCAGTCTACCGGCTTCTCCGCAAAACCCAGCCTATCTACATCGCCGACTTTGGCTTTGCAGGCGTGACATTCCTTGGCATTCAACGGCAGGTGGGCATAACAATCCGGACATTTTTTCGTGGCGTAACTTACTTTTCCCTTGCCGGCGGATTTGGTTTCAGGGCTCACGGTTGCTCTCCTGAATGGACGCGATCTATGATTTGGGACTTACTTCAAAGCTAGAGCAGCGTCTCCTCGATAATGATTTCACTGCTTTTTTTCCGTTGATCCAACCAGGATTGAAAGGCTTTAAACCTCTTTTGCTGCAGCAATCGATTGCGGATAGCTTCCTTTTCTTTTTCAAAATCGGCCATGGCTGGTGCTTTTCTTTGTTTGAATTTGATCACGTAATATCCCTTGGGTCCATCGAGTATTTCCGGCGGCAGCGTGTTTTGCGCCGATAATTCAAAAGCAGCAGTGGCAATCCTGCGCTCAAAGCCGATGTTGGGGATGGCGTCATTGCGCTTAAAAAACCCGGTGTTCTGGACTTCCAAATCGAATGGTTCGGAGGCTGTGGCCATCTCGGCACCCTCTTTGAGGGCCGCTAACAGGGACTCGGCCTCGGCTTTGGCTTGCTCAGCTTTTTTTTCTTTATTCAGATCAACCTTCACTTTTTCTATGACAGCTTCTAATGCGGGTATTTGAGCCGGACGTCTCTCGATAATTTCCATGAGATAAAATCCGTCTCCAAAATCCTGAACTTCACTAATTTCACCTTCGGGCAATTCATAGGCGGCTTTGGCAAAGGCTCTTTTATTCTGAACGCCCTTGGCAGGCCCGGTTTCGCTTGAGAAAAAGCCGGTTGCATGGACCGTAAGCTGGTTGTTGGCGGCTACGGTTTCCAATTTGTCGCCTTCAAAGGTGGCATCAAAAACGAATTCGGCCCCGTCATAGGCAAGCTGTTTGGCATATTCATCGGCCAGCTTTTTACGGATCTTATCCTTGGCATCGGCCAAAGCCGTGACCGTGGCCTCATTTACCTTTTCCACTTTGATAATATGCCAGCCGAAACGGGTGCGAACCGGATCGCTGATCTCGCCCGCCGGCATACTAAAAGCCTTGTCTGCAAAAGGTTTTACCATCGCCTCGCGCCGGAAGCTGCCCAGGTGACCGCCCTTGTCTTTGCTGGGGCCTTCAGAGTACTGCTTGGCAAGCTCGGCAAAGTCCTCCCCGTCCCGGGCCATTTTTAAAATATCGTCGATTTTTTCTCTGGCCTTTGCCACCTCATCGTCAGCTGCCTCCTGGCCAACTTTTATCAGAATATGGCGGGCTTCAACGGTTTTGGGATTCTGGAATTCATCCGGGTGCGCTTCATAATACTCGGCGATCTCGACATCGTCCACCTCGACTTTGGCAACGTAGTTGCGCGGCTCAAATTTCAGGTAGCGCACATTTAATTGCGGTTCGGTCTTATAGGTTTCCTGGCGGCTGTCAAAAAACTGCTGAATTTCTTCATCCGTAACAGTAGGATCCGGATAGCGGTCCGGTTCGAATACCGCAAATTCCAGATCGATCATGGCATTGTTCCAATTATACCACTCAACCACCTCATCTTCGGAAACCTTGACGCTGCCGGTAATGATCGTGTTGAGTTTTTCGACCAGCAGCAAATCCCTTTGGCTGACTTCAAAGCTTTCAGGGTTTAGATTATTGCTCTCCAGAACCAGTTTGTAACGGCGCGGATCGAAAACGCCGGCGGTTTGGAAGGCACTGATGCTTTTAATAGAGCGGGAAAGATCCTCGTCGGAAACCTTCAAGTGCAGTTCGGTGGCAGCCTGGCGCATAAGCCGCTGGTCCACGAGCTGGTCGATGGCCTGCTTGGGCAGTTGCAGGCTTTTGAGCATTTCCTCGTTCAAGTTGTTGCCGAACTGTTGCCGGATCTGCTCGATGAGTCTTTTGTAAGAGTTGCGGTATTCTTCCATTGTGATGGTTTCGCCGTTCACACTGGCGGCTCGGCCGGAGCGCCTGGAGGTAACCTGATATCCCCCCCAGGAAATGAATGTAATTGCGACCCCGCCTAATAATACTTTTATGAGCCAGCTGCCGGCATGTTTGCGCATTAAACTGAGCATTTGAATCCTTTCTTGTACCACCCGTATCGAAGCGTACTTCAAATTGAGTCAACGACCACCCGCAAAGCGGATGGCCCGGTTCTTCCCGCCCTCATGGGCGGGGGAAGACAAAAGCACGTCGGTGCTCTGAGCGTTGCGGTTGTCATCCGCCTCAGGCGGATTTGAAAACAACCAATAAAGGCTAAACAGTATGTATCTCATATCTTTATTGTAAATTAAAGTAAAATTTTGAACAAATTAGATATTGACACCCGCATTGGCATTTGTTAGAGATTTCCTCTGTAAATGGGGCTGTAGCTCAGCTGGGAGAGCGCATGACTGGCAGTCATGAGGTCAGGGGTTCGATCCCCCTCAGCTCCACCAGTTAATCAAAAGGTTAGTATCATCAAGCTAACCTTTTTTTATTGGCTTTTAAGCGCATGTGCTATAATAATCATCAGTGCAAGCCATCTTGGAAAATGTGAGATAATTTATCGTACCATCCGTGAGTGCGGGACGCATTGAACCATCGCGCGGCGACGCGATAATCTCCTTAAGATGGAATGACCCTGATGATGTCACCACATTGTAAGCGTATATTTTTCAAAGCCCTGGGGATTTTCCTGGCAGGATGTGCGGCGCTGATGACGGTAGCCGCTGGCACCGTTTCAGCAGCAGGACCTGAGCGGCAAGATGCGCCCCCGCCCGGCGGCATGGCGGTGCCAACCCGGAAATCTCCGGTCCATCTCTATTTTACTGATCGCAGCAGCTATTTTTTAAGGGCCGAACAACGGGTGGTCCTTCATCCGGAAGAGCCGCTGGGTTTAGCCGTTTCCATCGTTGAGGCGTTAATAAAGGGCCCCCAAAAGGGTTCGCTGAAAACGATTCCGGCCAACACCCGGCTCAACGCAATTTATATTACCCCTGACCGCACATGCTATGTCGATTTGTCGGAGGCCGTCAGGAAAAATCATCCCGGCGGCAGCAAATCGGAACTATTAACCATTTATTCGCTGGTGAACTCTCTGGTCTTGAACGTCCCCGAAATAGCGCGTGTTCAGATCCTAATAGAGGGAAATCAAGCCCCTACCCTGGCCGGACATGTTGACCTGGAACTGCCCGTTTCAGCCGACATGCTGTTAATACGATGAAAAAGAAAATCAAGATCAACAACATTAGAAATATCGGCATCATCGCTCACATTGATGCCGGCAAAACGACTGTCACGGAACGAATTCTGTACTATACCGGCCGATCCCATAAAATCGGCGAGGTCCATGACGGCGAAGCGGTTATGGATTGGATGGTTGACGAACAGGAGCGGGGCATCACGATTACATCGGCCGTCACCACCTGCGAGTGGCATAATTGCGAAATTCACATTATCGATACACCGGGTCATGTGGATTTTACCATCGAAGTTGAGCGCTCACTGCGCGTTCTCGATGGCGTCATCGGTGTTTTCAGCGCGGTGGAAGGCGTCGAACCTCAATCGGAAACCGTCTGGCGCCAAGCCGACAAATACGGTGTCCCCAAAATGGCTTTTATCAACAAGCTTGATCGGATAGGAGCCGATTTTCTGGCAACGGTCGGTATGATGCGGGAGCGTTTGAAGGCCAACCCGGTCATTTTGCAGCTGCCGGTGGGCCAGGGTGACGATTTTACGGATATTATCGATCTGATCGAAATGAAACAGATTAGCTGGGATGAAGAAACCCTGGGAGCCAGCTATCATCTGGAGGAAATCGACCCGCAATACCGCCAGGAGGCTGAAGCATACCGCGAAAAAATTCTCGAAACCGCCGCTGAATACGATGACGACCTTATGGAGGCTTATCTGTCTGAAAAGCCCGTTGAGCCTGATAAGATTTTTGAAGCCATCCGCAAAGCCACCGTGAGCCTTGACCTGGTTCCGGTACTCTGTGGATCCGCCCTTAGAAATAAGGGTATCCAGCCCCTGCTGGATGCGATTGTTGAATTTCTTCCCAGCCCGATCGATATCCCCCCCATCAGGGGAACGCACCCTGATACCGGCGCCATCATTGAATGCCGTCCGCGAGAGACCGATCCTCTGGCAGCTCTGATTTTTAAAGTATCCATGATCGAGGGCCGCAGGCTTTCCTTTGTCAGGGTGTACAGCGGCAAAATGAAAGTCGGCCAGGAACTTTACAACCCCTCCCTGAAAAAAAAGGAAAAACTGACCCGTATCTTGCAAATGCATGCCAACAAACGGGAGCGGGTGGATAGCGTGGGCGCCGGCAGCATCGTGGGCGTTGTCGGGCTGAAGGACTCGTCCACCGGCGAGACCCTGTGCAGTGCTGACCATCCTGTCTTGCTGGAGAAAATTGATATTTATGAGCCGGTTATTTCAGTGGCGATCGAGCCCAAAACCCATGCCGATCAGGAGAAAATCGAAGCGGTTCTGAAAAAATTCTTGACGGAAGATCCAACCCTGACCGTGCGCCAGGATGAGGATACCGGTCAAACCATCCTTTCGGGAATGGGTGAGCTCCACCTGGAAATTATCACCAGCCGCATGCAGCGGGAATTTAATACCAACGTCAATGTCGGCAAACCGCAGGTCGTCTACCGGGAAACCATCACCAATCGCGCGGAAGCTTCGGCGATATTCGATCGGGAAATTGCCGGGCAGCGGCAATATGGTGAGATTTCCTTGAAGGCCGCGCCGCTTGCCAGAGGATCCGGCACCCGCTTTTTATCGCAGATTTCAGGCGAGGAGCTGCCGCAGGTTTATATAGACGCGATTGCAAAAGGCGCGATGGAATCCATGGAGAGCGGCGCCCTGATGGGATATCCGGTGGTGGATGTTGAAATCACCCTGACCGGCGTTAATCACAAGGATGCGCTGAGCACCGAACTGGCCTATACCGTATGCGCATCGATGGCTTGCAGAGACGTCCTGGCAAAAGCCGAACCGTTTCTGCTGGAGCCCATCATGGTTGTGGAGGTGTTTGTTCCGGAGGCATTTTTGGGCGAGGTGATCGGCGATTTAAACGCCCGCGGAGGAAAAATCGAGTCCATCGATCACAAAATGGGTTCCCAGGTCCTTAAGGCCACTGTACCCCTGGCCCGGATGTTCGGCTATTCAACCGCCCTGCGGTCGGCGACCCAGGGCCGCGGAACTTTTTCGATGCAATTTTCCCATTTTGACCGCAGCTAGCAGGGCGGTTAACCCGTGTGCCCGTAACCCCGTTACCCCGTTTCGCAACGAATGAGGTAAGAAGATGCCAAGAAATGAACATGGCTGTCCCGGGCCAACGGGCTAACGGGCCGAACCGGATTACCCGTCCCCATTAGATGTCTTCTTATCTTCCTTACCGCCCAGCTGGCCCAACCATTCCTGGACCTGTTCGCGTTTTTTATCATCCTGGAGGTGCTTCAAGGCCTGCTGCAATTGGATGATGGCATTTTTGCGATCTCTGCTCTTGAGATAGAAAACACCGAGATAATAATACGCGTCACCCAACTGCTGCTGCTTGCCCAGGCTTTGGCCAAGGAAATAATAGGCCTGGGTAAAACCGGGATATTGACGGATCACTTTTAATAGCCTGTCCGATGCCTCTGCCAGGTTGCCCATTTCAAGCTGCGTGCGACCCAGATAAAACTGGCATTCCGGATCCTCGGGGATCATGGAGCAGGCGCTGTCCAATGTTTTTGAAGCCTGCTGGTATTCTCCGCTGAGATAATATACCCAGCCAAGATCTTTCAAGATGTGGGGATCAAAGGCTCTCTTGGTCAATGCGATCCGCATATGGGAGATGGCTTCCTGAAGATTGCCTGCCCTGGCCAGAATCAATCCGTAACGGTAATGCACCATCGGATCCTCCGGGTTTCTTTTAACTTCGGACTCGATGGCGCTCAAAGCGACCTGATCATCGATATAGCGGCTCTCCACGCGTATATGAGCCCGGTTAAACGCATCCGGGTCGACGGGTGGAATTGGTGTCGATTTTTGGTTGTAAGATTCGAGCCAGGAGGTGATGAATGCAATCCGGTCTTCCACTGCCGGATGGGTCATGAGATAGGTGGGAATCTGATCGGATCCGAACCAGGTTTTGCTGCGAATTTTCTTCAAAATTTCAAGCAAACCACTGGCGCTGTAATCGGCTTTGGTGAGAAACTCAACGCCGAGCTGATCCGCCTGCATTTCGTTTTCGCGGCTGTAAGCCAGCTCGGCGGTTTGCCCGGCTGCCATGGAACCCATGGTAACCGCTCCGGCCGCCTCCCCGGCGCCGCCGATCCCCATTAAGACGCCGGCGGCCACCCCGGCCAGGGTTGCCATGCCGATCTTCTTGGAACGTTCGATTTTTTGGGAAATGTGCCGGCAGTACACATGGGCGATTTCATGCCCCAAGATACCGGCTAACTCTTCTTCGTCCTTCATGGCATTTAACAAGCCGGTGTAAATGAATATGTGGCCGGCCGGTGTGGCAAAGGCGTTGTAAATATCGGCTTTGATGACATGAAATTGGTATTTAAACGGTTGCTGGGGCAAAGTCGCCAGGATCCGGTTACCGATTTCGTTCACATAGGGGACAATCACGGGGTCATCAATAACGTCAAAGTGCTTGTAGATCATTTGCATCATCTGGCGCGACATCTCTTCTTCTTCTTTGATCGTGATACTGAAGACCGCAGGCGAGATGAGACTGACCAGGGTGACAAAAACCATCATCATGATAACGACGAATTTCTTGACAGGTATCATAATGCGTCGATAATGACACATTTTTATCCTCTTTTCAAACAACAAATTTTGTGTTAGATCAGGGCAGCGGAATTATGGGTGCCGCTCAACCGGCCGTCAGGGGCCTTCCCTCCGGCCTGTAATCCTGAGGGCTGAAAGCGGCCCCTGAGGGAATACGGGGAAATTCGAATAATGGCACGCATTATATGCATAGCAAATCAAAAGGGCGGCGTCGGCAAGACGACAACGGCCATCAATCTGTCTGCGTCCCTGGCAGTGTCGGAAAAGCGCACCCTTCTGGTCGACTGCGACCCCCAGGCCAATGCGACCTCGGGAGTGGGAATCGACAAGGATGCCATTGAAAGAACCCTGTATCATGGTATTCTCGGCCAGAGCGGGGCTGAAAGCCTGATCATGGACAGCGAAATTTCATCCTTGAAAGTGATCCCTTCCAATGTGGAACTGATCGGGTTTGAAGTGGAAATGATGTCCAGCCCCGAGCGGGATGTTTCCTTGAAAAATCTCCTCGCGCCGCTGGACGGTTCTTTTGAATATATTATTCTGGATTGCCCGCCGTCACTGAGCCTTTTGACGGTCAATGCCTTGACCGCCGCTGATTCCCTGCTGATTCCGCTACAGTGTGAATTTTACGCTCTCGAAGGTTTGGGGCAGCTTCTGAGAACCGTGGAACGCATCAAACAATCCTTGAATCCCGATCTGAAGATCGCCGGTATTCTGCTGACCATGTTCGACAAACGCACCAATCTGTCATACCAGGTCGCCGAGGAGGCTGAACAATACTTCAAGGATCTGGTTTTCAAAACCCTGGTTCCGCGCAATATCCGTCTGAGCGAGGCACCGAGTTTCGGCAAGCCCATACTGCTCTATGATGCGACGTCGACCGGCGCTCTCAGCTACATTGAGCTTGCCAGGGAAATCATGTTGACCGAAGGTGATGTATGCAACGAAGCAATTTGACCAAAACTATCGGTGCAAAAGCCGGCAAACGCAAAAAAATGGCTCTGGGCAAAGGCCTGGGAGCCCTTATTCCGGAGGTGGATACCGGTACGTCAGAACAGAAGGACTTTTTTTTCTGTGATATCGATCTCATCCGGCCCAACCGTTTTCAGCCCCGCATACGTTTTTCAGAAGAGGATCTGCAGGAGCTTACAGACTCCATCAAAGCCCAGGGCATCCTGCAGCCGCTGCTGGTGCGCAAAGATGAAAACGGCTACGAACTGATCGCGGGCGAAAGGCGCCTCAGGGCTGCCAAACGGGCCCACTTGTCCCAGGTACCGGTGGTTATAAAGCGCGTAAATGATGATAAAATGCTGGAAATGGCCATCGTTGAAAACATCCAGCGCGAAAATCTAAATCCTATCGAGGAAGCTGAAGCCTATCACCGGTTGATCACCCAGCTGAATTTGACCCAGGATCAGGCATCGGCCCGGGTGGGTAAAAGCCGATCGGCGGTTGCCAATTTCCTGCGTCTTCGACAGCTGCCCGAGCAAATCAAGGACAGCATTACGGACGGTTCCTTGAGCATGGGACACGCCAGGGCCATCCTGGGTGCCGAGGCATCAGCCCAGCAGCTTGAGGCCTGGCGGTCGGTCATGGCCAAGGGGCTGTCGGTCAGGCAGACGGAAGCCCTGGTGCGTAACTTGAAGTCGGAGAAGAAGAAGCCGCGCGTATCCCGCAACCGCACCGAAGAGATATATTTATCCGGTCTGGCCGAGGATCTATCCCGCCACTTCGGCACTAAAATCATGATTAAAAAGACCGGCCAAAAGGGCAAGGTTGAAATTGAATTTTACAGCAACGACGACCTTGAGCGATTGATTCAACGCCTGAAAAAAGCAGGTAAAGAATGACGAA
>Ga0209536_100001663_pt1 | contig 36455 bp, 33 predicted proteins | sample DeeMarSeWOR28_12_FD_187461 | JGI IMG/M metagenome (GOLD analysis project Ga0209536, IMG submission 187461) | Marine sediment microbial communities from White Oak River estuary, North Carolina - WOR-2-8_12 (SPAdes) (version 2) | ecosystem: Environmental > Aquatic > Marine > Intertidal zone >...
CCCTTGCGGATGCCGGTTGGCCAGCGGCTGGTGACGGTCTTCAGGTGTGTGTAGAAACGAACGCCCTCAGGCCCGTAGGCGTAATGATCGCCAAACAGCGAGCGCTTCCAGCCGCCAAAGCTGTGGAATGCCATCGGCACCGGTATCGGTACGTTGATGCCAACCATGCCGATCTGAATCCGCGTCGAAAACTCGCGGGCGGCATCGCCGTCGCGGGTGAATAGCGAAACACCGTTGCCGAACTCGTGATCATTGATGAGTTTTACCGCGGTTTCGAAATCGGGCACGCGCACAATAGACAATACCGGACCGAAGATTTCTTCCTTGTAGATAGTCATGTCCGGTTTGACGTGGTCGAACAGGCAACCGCCAATGAAGAAACCGTTCTCGTGGTTCTTGATTTTGAGGCCGCGCCCGTCAACCACCAGGGTTGCACCTTCTTTCACGCCTTTGTCGACATACCCGGTGACCTTGTCGAGATGCTGCCTGGTGACCAGCGGACCCATGTCGGGGTCGGCGGTACCATTGTCGATCTTGAGTGACTTTGCGCGTTCCGCAAGTTTTTCGACGAGTTGATCGGCGATATCTCCTACGGCAACGCCAACCGAAATCGCCATGCAGCGCTCGCCGGCGGAGCCGTACGCGGCACCGATAAGAGCATCCACCGCCTGATCGAGATCGGCGTCGGGCATCACAACCAGATGATTCTTTGCGCCACCGAGCGCCTGCACCCGTTTGCCGTTGGCGGTGCCGGTCCGATAGACATACTCGGCAATCGGAGTCGAGCCGACAAAGCTGATCGCCGCAACTCGCGAGTCGTTGAGAAGCGTGTCGACTGCGACCTTGTCGCCATGTACTACATTGAGGACGCCGTCGGGGAGGCCGGCTTCCTTGAGCAGCGCCGCGAGATGCATGCTGGCGGACGGATCGCGTTCGGATGGCTTGAGCACGAAGGTGTTGCCGCATGCAATGGATACCGGGAACATCCACATCGGCACCATCACCGGGAAGTTGAAGGGCGTGATACCGGCGCACACGCCCAGCGACTGGCGCACCGAGTAGCTGTCGATGCCGGTGCCGATCTGTTCGGTGTATTCACCCTTTAGCAATTGCGGAATCCCGCAGGCAAACTCGACAACCTCAAGGCCGCGAATGACTTCGCCGCGGGCATCGGACAAAACCTTGCCATGCTCGCTGGTAATGATGGCGGCGAGCTTGTCCATGTCACGCTCGATCAGTTCCTTGAACTTGAACATCACGCGCGCGCGTTTCAGCGGCGGAGTGGCGGCCCAGGCCGGGAACGCTTTTTGTGCGGCTTCGATTGCGGACCCGACTTCCGCTTCAGTGGCGAACGCGACACGGCTGGCGACCTCGCCCAGTGCCGGGTTATACACGTCGCCATAGCGGCCGCTGGTGCCGGTCACTTCCTTGCCGTTGACGAAATGGCTGATTTCGCGGGGCAGGACGGTTTCCTTGGTTGCGGGCTTGTTCATGTTTTCCTCTTGTTTGGAGCGGTTTTGATCTTCAATCGATGCGCGGCTCGGCGTCGCTCGCCACGGGGCTTTTCGTTACGAGGTACGTGCAGCGTTGGTTGCCATGTCGAACTGCTGATCCAGCGGGTAGATCGGTCGGCGCAGGTGCTCGTAGTTGAACATGCGCCAGTCAGATGATCCGACGCCCACGCCGTCGCAGTAGACCATGCCCTTGGCGATTGGAATGAACACCGGGCGAAAATACATGCGTGATTTCAGCAGCAGGTATTTCTTTTTCGTCGGGTCGATGCCGACGCTGGTAAACACGCCAAGGTCCCAGGGCTCCTGCAGACGTTCGGTGATGACGATCTGGGCGGCCCCGGTATCGAAGACCACCGTACGCCCCATCATCGCGCGTACGCCGGTGAACTGAGGGCCGGTGATGGTGTATTCGCCGTCGGTAATGGCGCGTACCACCCCGGTGAGTTCGAGTGGCTCGCCTTTACGGTTGATCGCCGGCATGTCCATTTTTCCACCGACGGGCAAAGTGACTGTTGCGCCGATACCGGCGCGGATCAGTTGGTCGACGGCTTCGGGGTCGCGGATCGGTCCGACCGCGATATCGTTCAAGCCTTGCCGCAATGCCTCTTTGAGCACATGCATCGTGTCCTGGGTGGCGCCGGTCGCGCAGTTATCGGGGTGGTCGAGCAGCAGAATCGGCCCCTCTTTCATTTCCTTCGCTGCGGCAATGGCCTGCTCGAGTGGTTCATCGTGCCAGATGAAGTCCTCTTTTTGCGACCACGCAACCGAAAGGATCCGGTCGCGCGCCGCTTCGGCGCCGGCACGGTCGCCGTCGGTAATGATGACCGTGCTCATGCCGGCCTGGGGGATGTCCGCCATCGGGAAGCCGCCAAAGGCGGAAGCCGCAAGCGCACCATCCTGCTCGGCCTGTCGCGCGGCGTCGGCGTAATCCTTCATTGCGCCTTCTGAGGTATTCATCTTCAGCGTCTGTGCCAGGACCGGCACATTGCCCCACACCATTACGGGCTTTATCTCGCCCTTCATTGCGCGCAACAGGATGCTGCCGGCCAGTGCGCCGGTTTCGTACATGTCAATGTGCGGGTAGGTCTTGTAACCGACGATGACGTCGCAATTGGAAACCATTTCACCGGTGACGTTGGCGTGCAGGTCCAGTGACACGGCGATGGGAGTATCCGGGGCGACCGCGCGGACTTTTTCGAGCAGCGTGCCTTCGCCATCCATTGTCCGGTCCCTTACAACCATCGCGCCGTGCAGGTCGAGAAAGATTGCATCGCAGCCTTTTGCCGCTTCGGCGCAGATCAGGTCGCAGAAGCGGTCATAGGCAGCGCCATCGACGGGACCGCTCGGATAGGCGAAACCGGCGACCGGGATGACAATTTCCGCTTGTTCCTTTTCGGCAAGGTCGATGAAGGCGCCAATGGGCGTACGCGTGCCTTTCATCGCACGGTAGGCATCATCTCCGAGATAGGCACCGTTGGGGCCGAAGGACTCCCATGGCGTTGGAACCGGCGAGAAGGTATTGGTCTCGTGTTCCATCTGGGCAATGAGGATTTTCATATTGCGGCCCGGCTATCAGGGATTGAAGGCTCTTGCTGTGCAGACGCGTTTGATCAACCCATTGACTTCAGCGCATCGCCGAGCGTGGCGACGATCTGGTCGACGTGTTCACGCGTGGCGATCAATGGTGGCGTCAGCGCAACGGTTTCGCCGGCGGAGCGTACCAGCACGCCTTTCTCGTAGCACTTGAGAAATGCTTCGTAGGCGCGTTTGCCCGGGTGGCCCGCGACCGGTGCAAGTTCAATACCGCACATCAGCCCGAGGTTGCGAATGTCGACGACGTGCGGCAGACCCTTGAGCGAGTGCACGGCCTGCTCGAAGTAGGGTGCCAGTTCCCTGCCGCGCTCGAACAGGCCCTCCTGTTCATAGACGTCCATGGTGGCAACCGCCGCTGCTGTCGCCAGAGGATGGCCGGAGTAGGTGTATCCGTGAAAGAACTCGATCTGTTCCGTTGGCCCGTGCATGAAGGCTTGGTAGATTTCCTTCTTCAGCAATACGCCGCCAAGCGGGACTGCGCCGTTGGAAACACCTTTGGCGAATGTGATCATGTCGGGGACGACGTCGAAGGTATGCGACGCGAAGGCGGACCCGGTACGACCGAAGCCGGTGATGACCTCATCGAAAATCAGCAAAATGCCGTGCTTGTCGCAGATTTCGCGCAGCCGTTTCAGATAACCCTTGGGCGGCACGAGAACGCCGGTCGAGCCGGCAACGGGTTCGACGATGACCGCAGCGATGTTCGAAGCATCGTGAAGCGCGACGATACGCTCAAGGTCATCGGCAAGATGGCCGCCCCATTCAGGCTGGCCTTTGCTGAAAGCGTTTTTCTCGAGATTGTGGGTATGTGGCAAATGATCGACGCCGGGGAGCAGGGCAGCGCTGAACGCCTTGCGGTTGGGTGTCATTCCGCCCACAGATATGCCACCGAAACCGACCCCGTGGTAACCACGTTCGCGGCCGATGAGGCGATGGCGCGGTTTGCCAACCACATTGTGGTAGGCCAGCGCGATTTTCAGTGCCGTATCGACTGCTTCCGACCCCGAATTGGCAAAGAACACATGATCCAGCCCGTTCGGCGCCAGCCGGGTCACCATTTCCGCTGCCTGGAATACCATCGGATGCGACATGTTGAAAGCGGTGGTGTAATCCATCGTTTCGGCCTGTTTCTGGATAGCCTTGACGATGGGCTCGCGGCAATGTCCCGCATTCACGCACCACAAGCCGGCAACGCCGTCGAGCAGCTTGCGGCCGTCGGTTGTCGTGTAGTGCATGTCCTTTGCAGCCGCAATAAGGCGCGGTGCCGCCTTGAACTGGCGATTCGGCGTGAACGGCAGCCACAGCGGCTCCATGTTCAGCGACTGGTTGAGTTCCTGAACGGCAAGATCATCACGGATATTCATTTTTACACCCCCATTTGGCGCAGGCATGCGCCTGAATCAGGTTGATGTCGGCCTGGACCGGGAAAATCCGGTGCCGGTAACCATTACGGGTGCGGCCGAAGATCACAGGTAACGTCCCATTATAGTAGCGAGCCGCTCAAGGTACCACCGCGGTTGCCTGTGCGTTGGCCATCCCTTATGCTCGCGGGTTACCCTCTGCCGATTTTTCGAACACCCGCCTATGGACCTCAAATTTACTGCCGATGAGCTCGCTTTTCGTGACGAAGTGCGCCGTTTTGTCGATGAAAAGCTGCCTGGCGACGTCGCGCGCAAAGTCCTTGAGCACAAGCGCCTTGAGAAGGACGACGTTTATCGTTGGCATCGAGCCTTGTACGAGAAAGGCTGGATCGCGCCCAACTGGCCCGAAGCGTATGGCGGAGCTGCCTGGAACGCGATTCAGAACCATATCTTTGACGAGGAATCGGCCGCGCGGGGCGCGCCGCGATTGTCGCCCTTCGGCTTGAACATGATCGGCCCGGTGCTGATCGCTTTTGCCAGCGAGGCACAAAAGCAGGCGTGGCTGCCGGGCATCCTGTCCGGGGAGACCTGGTGGTGTCAGGGGTATTCGGAACCCGGTTCCGGTTCCGATCTTGCGTCACTCAAAACCCGCGCCGAGCGCAACGGCGACGTATACGTCGTCAACGGGCAAAAAACGTGGACTACCCACGCGCATTGGGCGGACATGATTTTTTGCCTCACGCGCACCGAAAGCACCGGCAAGAAGCAGGAAGGCATATCCATGCTGCTTATCGACATGCAGTCGCCGGGTATCGAGGTGCGGCCGATCATCACGCTCGACGGCGAGCACGAAGTCAACGAAGTCTGGTTCGAGAACGTCGAGGTTCCGGTCACGAACCTGGTCGGCGATGAAGGCCGCGGCTGGAGCATTGCGAAGTTCCTGCTCTCGCACGAGCGCACCGGTATCGCCGGGGTGGGGGTGTCGAAACGCGAGCTTGCGTACCTGAAGCACCTGGCAACGCAGGAAACGGTCAACGGCCGGTCGCTGATGCTCGACCCGGTGTTCTGCGACCGTGTTGCAGAGCTTGAGATCGATTTGCTTGCGCTGGAAATTACGGTACTGCGGGTGGCAGCGGCCGAGAGCGAAGGCAAGGCACCGGGCCCGGAAGCATCGATTCTCAAGATCCGGGGAACCGAAATCCAGCAAAGACTCACCGAATTGCAGATGGAGGCAGTGGGGCCGGCCGCGTTGCCTTTCCTGCCCATGGCGTGGGGCGATAACTGGATCGGTCAGACCCCGGGTCCGGCGTATGCGGCACCGTTGGCGGCCCGATATTTCAACATGCGCAAAACGACGATTTACGGTGGCACCAACGAAATACAGCGCAATATCATCTCCCAGAAAGTGCTGGGTCTTTGACCGGAGTGATGCGTCGCCGGAGCAAGCGGGTTTGCCCGCCGTTTGGCGGGACTGGTTGAATTTGCCCGCGGTGACGCGGGACTGGTGAGGAAGTCATGGATTTTTCCCTGAGCGAAGAACAGCAGATGCTCCAGGATTCGGTGGAGCGTTTTCTCGAAAAGAATTATTCGCATGAACTGCGCCGCGACATGGTGGCGAACCGGCAGGCAATGTCGGAGGACGTCTGGCAGGGTTTTGCGTCGCTGGGCCTGCTTGGTGTGCCGTTTTCCGACGAGTACGGCGGTTTCGGCGGCGGCGGCGTCGAGACCATGCTGGTCATGCAGGCCCTGGGCCGCCACCTTGTACTGGAACCTTATTTGCCGACAGTGGTGCTGGCGGGGGGGCTTGTCGATCTCGGTGCGGCGGACTGGCAAAAGAAGATTCTGCTGCAAGGCATTGTCGACGGATCGATGTTGCTGGCTTTCGCGCATTCAGAGCACGAGGCCCGTTATGACACGGGATACGTAGCCACACGGGCCGTTCCTGACGGCAATAACTGGGTCATCGAGGGCAAGAAGACATTGGTTCTGCAAGGACCGGTTGCGGAAAAGCTGGTCGTTTCCGCACGCACGGCGGGCGAACCGGGCGACCGCGACGGTGTGACCCTGTTCATTGTCGAATGCGCGGACGAGAATCTGGGTGGCCAGGAGTATCCGCTGTTTGACGGTACGCGGGCGCTGGACGTGCAGTTTAACGGCGTGCGCGTCGGGCCAGAGTCCGTTATAGGGACGCTTAACGGTGCGATGCCATTGATCGAGGCGGTCGCAGACCGGGCGATGGCTGCCTTGTGCGCGGAGGCGGTTGGCGCCATGGAGGCGCTGCATGCAATGACGCTCGAGTATCTCAAGACCCGTCAGCAGTTCGGCGTGTCGATCGGACGTTTCCAGGCGTTGCAGCATCGCGCGGTGGACATGCTGATCAATCTTGAGGAGGCTCGTTCGATGGCGACGCTCGCTGCGGGCAAGGTCGATTCGGACGATGTGTTCGAGCGCCGGAAGGCCGTGAGCGCGGCAAAGGCCCTGATTGGCCGCGCCGGGCGCTATGTCAGCCAGCAGGCAATCCAGTTGCACGGCGGCATGGGCATGACCGATGAGTTGCCGGTCGGCGCTTACGTCAAGCGCCTGGCGGCGATAGATGTCCTCTTTGGCGATGCGGCTTACCAGCGGGCGCAGTTCGCGAAATTGCGCGAGGACTCCGTGCCGGCAGGTTTTGCGCAGCCGCGCAAAGCGTGGAAGCAGATCTAGGAGGGACGTAAGACTGCTTGCCGCCGGGTTCGCGGCAAATGCATGGTCAAACGGTATTTGACAAGCGCGCGGCGCTGGGGGACTTGGCAAGTGGCGGGTATGGCGAATGCCTCCGGGAGGTCAGCCCGGTTCAGGTCGAAGCAGGGGCTGTGCCTTTGACGATCCCGATTGCAATCGCGGTTGCGGTCGTTCGAATGCCTTGTCGTATTTTCCTTGCGGTCGTAACAATCAAATCAAGAGCAGGTTTTTTTCGGAGCGGCAGGAATGGTCGATAAAGTCGGTGTGGTCGGTGCTGGATTGATGGGTGCCGAAATTGCCCTGGTGTTCGCGTTGGCGAACAAGGAAGTCCTCCTGAGCGACACCAGCGATGACGCGCTCGAACGTGCCATCAAGAATCTCGAGGGTGTACTGCAGCGCGGCGTGGGGCGCGGCTTTTTCGAGGCTGAACAGGTGGAGCCTACGCTGTCACGTATCCGCACGACCACTGATCTGGGATCGTATTCCGACCGGAGTCTGGTGGTCGAGGCGGTATTCGAAGACGAGGCGGTGAAAGCAAAGGTGTTCCGGAAGCTGGACGACGTGGTGCCTGCTGATTGCATCATTGCCAGCAATACTTCCAGTATTTCGATTACGGCACTGTCGTCGCATTTGAGCCCGGAGCGCCGGGGACGCTTTATCGGCACGCATTTTTTCTCGCCGGTATCTCGTATGAAACTCGTTGAAGTAATTCCGGCAATGGATACCACCGAGCAAACGGTGGAGGCGACGCTGGCGATTTGCCGCGAGGCCGGAAAGACGCCGATCAAGGTCAAGGACGTGGTTGGTTTCGCGGTCAACCGGGTGTTGCATGCGCTGGTGATCGAAGCGATCCGTCTGGTCGAGGAAGGCGTAGCGACGCCGGAAGACATCGACCTCGCTTGCAGACTCGGGCTGGGACATCCCATTGGGCCGTTCCAGTTGCTGGACGCCACCCAGAACAGCCTCTCGCTGCAAGTGCAGGGGATTCTTAACGAGGCTTACGGCGAGCGATTCAAACCAAGGCCGTTACTCAAACAGATGGTGCAGGCCGGTTACAACGGCAAGCGCGCCGGCCGCGGTTGGTATAAATACGACAAGTAAGACTGAGTGCGTCGTTGATGGGTGCGCGTTCGCAACCTTCCGGTACGGGCGCGGGCAAGGTGCATTGCCCAGGACGGTGAGCGAGCGAGACGGAATGAACACGAAATTCAAGACCTACTGGGAAGACTTCAAAGTCGGTAACCGGGAATCGATCGGCTCGGTCGTCGTCGACAGGGACGAAGTCATCGAATTTGCAACGCGCTACGACCCGCAGCCGTTTCATGTTGATGAAGAAGCGGCGAAGCAGTCGATCTACGGGGGGTTGATCGCGAGTGGTTGGCACACCTGTTCGATGTTGATGCGGCTGATGTGCGATGCGTATATGCTCGAGTCGGCCAGTCTGGGGTCGCCCGGGCTGGAGAACGTGCGCTGGCTCAGACCGGTTCGTCCCGGAGACACGCTGACTGCCTATCGCACGATCGAGGAAACGCGCCTGTCGGGCTCGCGCCCGGACCGGGGAATCGTAAAAACACTGTGGGAAGTCGAGAACCAGAAAGGGGAGTTGGTGCTGACGATGTCGGGCGTCAATTTCTTTCTTAAACGCCAAGCCGGATGAACTGATGAGCGAGCATTTCAAACACAAGGTTCACGTACTTTTCTCGAAAGAGGATCTCGATCACCAGCGTCTCGAAGGCAAGGTGGCGGTGGTTCTCGATGTGCTGTTTGCAACCTCGACGATCATTAACGCGTTTGCCGCTGGAGCGACCGAGGTTATCCCGACGCTTGACGAAGCGGGCGCGAATGCGGAGGCGCAGAAACATCCCGACGGCAGTTATGTGCTCGCGGGCGAGTTGTACGCGGTGACTTTGCCCGGTTTTGCGCCGCCGACGCCGCTGGCGCTGGCCGAGCAAGGTCTGGCGGGGCGCAAGGTGATCTATTCGACGACCAACGGGACGGTTGCCCTGAAGCAGTCGGCAAAGGCGGACCATGTGTATGCCGGCGCCCTGATCAACGCCAAAGCCGTGGTCGAACAGGTGCTGGACAAGCATGCCGGCAAGACCGTGCTGATCGTTTGCTCCGGATCAATGGGCAGCCCAAACCTGGAAGACATGTACGGCGCGGGTTACTTCGTCGAACTGCTGTCCGAGGCGATGAGTGATGATGGCGACACATTTTCCGACGCTTCGCTTGCGGCGCGTGCGCTGTTTCGATCGGAACCTTCCGAACAGGCGTTACTCAAATCGCGTGTTGGCAGAATGATGATCGAGCGCGGGTTGCAGCACGAAGTGCGGTTCGCGTCTCAACTCGGCGTGCTCGACGTGGTTCCGTTGCTGACAGATGGGCGCTTGACGGTCACGGGTTGAACGGCATGGCGCTGGAAGCCTGTGTCCGGGAAGTCTGGAGATGCATGGGGGCAGAATGCGACTGAAGATGCTGTTGCTGGTCATATGCATGTACGCTGCGCCTGGCGCCGCTCCGGCGGCGGTCGATTGCAGTCGTGCGAAATCCAATGTGGACAAGCTGGTCTGCTCGAGCAGTGTTCTGGGCGTGGCAGAGGAAGAAATGGCCAGGTCCTATCGCTCGGCGATGCGCCGCGGAGTGGATCTGCGGGAACTGCAGCGCACTCACATCGAGTGGTACGAGCAGGTGCGCAACGCGTGCAACGACGTTCCCTGTCTTCTGAAGGCGTTCGACGATCGCAGTGCGGAGCTGGATAACTACTGACCGGGTTCGTCTCAGCTGATCGCCAGCGGCATTCTGATGTCGATGGCGGGCAGCAGGGCCTCGATCAATGCCGTGAGTTGTTTGCCGGTTTCCTGGTCTAGCGGCGCGCCGGGTTGGCGTACCCGGTTGGTGGCAATGGCGCCGCGCCTGCGCAAGATCTCCTTGCGTACCGCTACTCCGGGTTGCTGCTCGAATACGATGAGCGGCAGGAATTGCGTGTAAATCGCGCGCACCCGTTCCCAGTTGCCCTCGCGTGCGGCCGCAACCATCGCCGTCAGCACCTCCGGGAAGGCGAAACCGGTATTGAATCCGTCGGAGCCTGCTTCGAGATCGAATAGCCCGTACAAGGCTCCCAGGCCGGTCAGAATCGGAATGGACCGCTCGCGCATGCCGGCTTTGAGTGCGCGTATCTTTGGCGCGGTTGGCACCGCCTCTTCCTTGACGCAGGAAATGGAGGGCAGCTCGCGGATCATGCGCAGCATGAGTTCGGCGGGCATGTGCACTCCGCTGGAAGCGGGGTGATCCTGCAAGACGACGGGCAAGCGCGTGGCTGCGGTGATCGCGCTGAAGTGTCTGAAAACGCGCTCGTCCGACGGCGTCGCTTCCGCATGGGGGGTGATCATTACCGCGGATGCGCCCAGGGATTCGGCCATGCAGGCGAGATCGCAGGCGCTTCTGGTGCCGCTGGCACTGGCCCCGGCAATGACCGGCAGGCCGTCTGCCGCGGCCACGGCGGTGTGCACGACTGCTTCGCGCTCGGCGTCGTTCAGCCTGTTCGCTTCCCCCAGCACACCAAGAACCGTGATGCCGTTGACGCCGATTCTCTTCATCAAGCCAACAAGGCCGGCCATTGATTCGGCATCGAATGTTTCGTCGTCGTGAAACGGAGTGGCGAGGATAGGAATAACGCCGGAGAAATCCATTTTGTGTGAGCCCTGTGTGCAGAAAGTCACGGAATGATAACGGAGCCGGTAGAATCCGGCATTGCGACAAATTCGAAGGCAGGGGAGGAACGACAATGGACATGATCCGCAACGGGCTCAAGCAGGCGCTGCTCGACAAGCAGTTGCAAGTCGGTTGCTGGATGAGCCTGGGCAGCCACACGGCTGCTGAAATATGCGCGTCGTCCGGATTTGACTGGGTGCTGATCGACATGGAGCACGCCCCTAACGACATTCCCCAGGTACTTCATCTGTTGCAGGCGGTCGCGGCGTATCCCTGTTCGGTGATGGTGCGCGCCTACTGGAACGATACTGTCCTGATCAAACGCCTGCTCGATCTAGGTGTGCAATCACTGTTGCTGCCAAACGTGCAGACGGCCGAGGAGGCAGAACGCGCGGTCGCGGCAGTGCGTTATCCGCCACGCGGTGTTCGTGGTGTATCGGCGAACTCGCGGTCGAACCGTTTCGGGCGCATCAAGGACTATTTCAAGAAAGCCGATGACGAAATCTGCCTGATGGTGCAGATCGAGACCCGCATGGGACTCGACAACCTCGACGCAATTGCGGCAGTCGACGGCATCGACGGTCTGTTTATTGGTCCCCAGGACCTCGCTGCCGACCTCGGCCACTTGGGTAACCCGGGGCATGGCGACGCGCGCGAGGCGATGGGCAAAACACTCGGGCGCATCGCCAATAGCGGTAAAGTGCCGGGCATCCTCGCATTCGTTGAGGCTGACGCCAGGCACTGGATCGATCAGGGAGCGCGCTTTGTGGCGGTTACCGGGGATTCGTTCCTGCTTGCACGATCGACCGAATCCGTCGTTGCGGCGTTCAAGGGTTGATCCCGCGTTTTTTTCGGAAACCTGCAAAGGCAAAAAGTATGGCAAAGGTGAAGATAGAAGCCGCGGCACTCGAGGGGTACAAGGGCAAGGAAGTCGCCGTCAGCGACTGGTTGACGGTCACCCAGCAGATGATTGATCAGTTTGCCGATGCAACGCATGACCATCAGTGGATCCATGTTGACGTGGACCGCGCAACGAAAGAGTCGCCTTTCGGCGCGCCGATTGCCCATGGTTTCCTCACACTGTCATTGCTGTCGCATTTTCTGGGGCAGTCGATCGAGATTGCCGGGTCCCGGATGGGCGTGAACTACGGTTTGAACCGGGTTCGATTCACCGACCCGGTCCGGGTCAATTCGCGGCTCCGAGCGCATTTCGTGCTCCATGACGTCGAGTCGATCACCGGCGGTGTCCAGATGGTCTGGAAAGTCACTGTCGAGTGCGAGGGCTCGGATAAACCGGTGCTCATCGCGGAATGGCTGGGCCGGCGTTACCACTCTTGAATGGGGCAATTGGTCTGAGCCATGACGCAGGACACCCCATCCCTGTTCATTTCGCATGGTGCGCCTACGATTGCACTGGATGCGGGTGACGCGACCCACCGTTTCCTCAGAGGGTTGGGACGTGCACTTGGCAGACCTGAAGCGGTGCTGGTTGTGTCGGCCCACTGGGAGGCGGATGCACCGCATGTCAGCAGCGCGATCCGACCCGAAACGATCCACGATTTCTATGGATTTCCCGACCCGCTTTATCGGCTGGTCTATCCGGCGCCGGGCGCGCCGGCGCTTGCTTCGCGTGTCGCACAGTTACTCCCGGATGCGGGCATCCAGGTGACGGTGGATGCTGAACGTGGGCTGGATCATGGCGCCTGGATTCCGCTGATGCTGATGTACCCGGAAGCGGATATTCCGGTCACGCAACTTTCGGTGCAGGTCGCATCAGGCCCCGAGCATCACTATCGGGTTGGCAAGGCATTGCGTGTGTTGCGACGAGAAGGCGTGCTGATCATCGGATCGGGCGGATTCACCCACAATCTTGGTGCAGTCGACTTTCATTCGGAGTCGACCGTACTGCCCGCGTGGGGAGAGGAGTTTCGCGCCTGGGTCGACCGCGCAATCGAGGAAGGGCGGATTGATGACCTGCTGAACTACCGGTCGATGGCCCCGCATGCCGCGCGTAATCATCCGCGCGAAGAGCATTTTCTGCCGCTGTTTGCCGCTCTCGGCGCAGGTGGCGGGGCTACGCGCGTTCACACCGATGTCGCTTACGGCACGCTCGCCATGGACGCGTACCGGTTTGACTAATGGATGCGTAGTCCGGACCCGGTGTGGACAGGTCGGCAATTTGCAAAGGCCGCAATCGCGGCTGACATGCTGAAGTTTCATATGAGGCAGATCGTGGATGGCTAGACCGGATTTTCGTTTCGTCTACAACCTGCGGGTGCGGTGGTCGGAGGTGGACAAGCAGGGCATCGTCTTCAATGGCCATTACCTGACTTATTTCGACGTCGGTGTCACGGAGTACTACCGGGCTATCGGCATGCCGTACCCGGATGCCATCGTGTCCGAAGGCGCTGACTTGTATGCAAAGAAGGCGGAGATCGAGTACCACGCGTCGGCCGAATACGATGACCTGGTCGATGTCTGTGTGCGCGTTGCGCGCATCGGCGGATCAAGTTTTCAGTTCCGCATAGAGTTGTACCGGGGTGATGAGTTGTTGGTCTCGGGGTCGCTCATCTATGTGAACGCCAACCCGGAGACCAGAAGATCGACCCGGTTGCCGGACTTGCTGAAGGACGCGTTCAGAAATTACGAGGTACTGGCGCCTGAGGAAGGCAGCGCCAGGCGGTAGAATGCGGAACTTGCGCACTTCGCCAACCGCCTCGCATGGCAGTCGACGCGGCGTGTGGCAGAGGACGGACCCGATCACCGGCAGAACAATCAAACACCATCTGACAAGGACCAGAAATGAATTTCGAATTTTCCCCACAGGTGAAAGAACTGCAAAAACGTGTGTCCGATTTCATGGACAAGCACGTCTATCCCAACGAAGCGCGGTTTCTGTCCGAGGTCGAAGAGAACCGGCGCAACGGTAATGCATGGATCCCGACCAAGGTCATCGAGGAACTCAAACCCAAAGCGCGCGCCGAGGGTCTGTGGAATCTGTGGAGGCCAAAAGCGCACGGCGGCACGCTGACCAATCTCGAATATGCGCCGCTGTGCGAAATCATGGGCCGACTCGCCTGGGCGCCGGAGGTGTTCAATTGCTCGGCGCCCGACACCGGCAATATGGAGACGATACTGCGCTACGGCACGCCGGAACAGCAGAAGCAATGGGCGGAGCCGATTCTGGAAGGCAAGATTCGTTCGGCTTTTTTGATGACCGAACCGGAAGTCGCTTCTTCGGATGCCACCAACATTCAGTGCCGGATTGAGCGTAAGGGCGACGAGTACGTGGTCAATGGTCGCAAGTGGTGGTCTTCGGGCGCAGGCGATCCTCGTTGCAAGATCATGATTGTCATGGGCAAGACGGATCCCGACAGTGCCGACCGGCACAAGCAGCAATCGATGATCCTGGTGCCCGTTGATGCCAAGGGCGTAACCGTTGAGCGGGCATTGACGGTATTCGGATATGACGATGCACCACACGGCCACATGGAAGTGTCACTCAAGGACGTGCGTGTGCCGGCGTCGAATATCCTGCTGGGCGAGGGCCGTGGATTCGAGATCGCGCAAGGGCGGCTGGGCCCCGGTCGCATTCACCACTGCATGCGCATTATCGGGCAGGCGGAGCGGGCGCTGGAGTTCATGTGCAAGCGTCTGAAGTCGCGTGTTGCATTCGGCAAGCCGGTGGCCGAGCACTCTATCTGGCACGAGCGGGTCGCCGAGTCGCGCATCATGATCGAGCAGGCAAGGCTGTTGACTCTGAAAGCCGCGTACATGATGGATACCGTGGGCAACAAGGAAGCGCGCATGGAGATCGCAATGATCAAGGTGCTCGCACCCAACATGGCGCAACAGGTGATTGACTGGGCGATCCAGGCGCATGGCGGTGGTGGCGTGTGCCAGGATTTTCCCGTCGCCGCCATGTATGCGCACAACAGGACGCTGCGGCTTGCTGACGGCCCGGACGAAGTACACCGGGCGCAGATCGCCAGGCTCGAGTTGCGCAAATACGCCTGAACCGGGTGACGGCCCGGTAGAACGATTTACCGGCGAGGCGGGGCCGCAAATTTCTGCGGCCCTTTCTTCGCGCACACACATCCAGGCGGCCGATCCGGGCGTAACTTGTTCTTGGCCACGGATGGTAGCTCTCGGCCTTGTTTGCGGGCTCTCAAAGGGTCGCTATGACGGTCCCGGCGGCCGGTGCTGGATGGAGGGCGCCGTCAAGGCAAGGCATCATGGCCGGATATTTGTGCGTCTTGCATGAATGGAGGCAAGGGCATGCAGGTTGAATCTGTCGGGCCTGGACCGCCTTCGGATCGCAATGGAGCTGCCTGCAATTTTTTGTCCGATTGCGTGTCATACGTCAGCTTTGCGGTGGCTTCGTGTTCCGGCTCGAGTGGACTCCGAGCATGAAGTAGGTCGTGAATGTTGCGTTGCGACACAGAGAGGAAATGCAAAGAATTTGGCGTGTTGACATTGCGTTGCAACATTGAAGATTCATCCTGTTTCACGGCAACGCTGGAAAGCATGCAATTTCACTGTCCGAAACGGTTTTTTGGAGGTCCGCGTGGCGTACGGATTTCCGACCCTGCATCAGTCGTTGATAAGCCAACTTTTTTTAGACCGAACAAAGGCTTGTCGAGGCTTGAAACGGGTATGTAGTTCGTGTATTTTGCGCCGGTAACTTTAGATGTTACGTTCCCTGTACCTACAAGCTTCGAAAGGGGGAGTTTGGTAATGAAAATAGCGTTCCAAGTTAATGGTAAAAGGACGAGCGTAGATGTAGCGCCTGATACGCCGCTGCTCTGGGTTCTCCGCGACACGCTGGGTATGACCGGCACGAAGTTCGGTTGCGGAAAGGCTCTGTGCGGTGCGTGTACCGTTCATCTGAACGGGATGGCCGTACGCTCATGTCAAACACAAATCGGCTCGGTCGCGGGCCAGCAAGTCACCACCATCGAAGGTCTGGGTGGCGATCATCGAGTACAGCGTGCCTGGATGGCCCTGGACGTGCCGCAGTGCGGTTACTGCCAGCCCGGCCAGATGATGTCGGCCTCCGCACTGCTCGCCATGAACAAGAATCCTTCTGATCAGGATATCGATGCTTTCATGTCCGGCAATATCTGCCGCTGTGGCACGTATCCGCGTATTCGCGCAGCCATCAAGGCCGCCGCGAAGATGTCCTAAGGAGGGGCCCAGACATGGAAAATATCGTGAAAAACGAAACTCGTCGTGACTTCCTGAAGGTCAGCGGTACCGTAGCGGGCGGTCTTGCCCTCGGCTTCTATCTTCCCAGCGGCCCGCGTGTCGCGCAGGCGGATGGCGGCGGTGGTTACGCAAGTCCCAACGCGTGGGTCCGTATCGGCCTCGACAATGTCGTGACCATCATGGTTGCCCGCTCCGAAATGGGTCAGGACGTCTATACGTCCATGCCGATGCTGGTAGCGGAAGAACTTGAAGTCGACATCAACAAGATCAACGTCGAATTTGCTCCGCCTGCCGAGGTTTACATCAATGCTCTGCTCGGCGGCCAGCTCACCGGCGGTTCCACTTCCGTGCGTGATGCCTGGGAAAAGCTGCGCAAGGCGGGTGCTTCGGCCCGCATGATGTTGATTGCAGCCGCTGCTGATCAGTGGGGCGTTGCAGCTGACTCCTGCAAGGCCTCCGATGGCGTTGTCACCGGACCTGGCGGCAAGCGTGCAACCTACGGTTCGCTCGCAGCCAAAGCGGCCCAGATGGAAGTGCCGAAAGACGTACCGCTCAAGCCCGCGAGCCAGTTCAAGATCGTCGGCAACGTTCGCCAGAAGCGTCTGGATACGGCCGCAAAGGTTCGCGGAACCGCCCAGTTCGGTATCGACACAATGATCCCCGGAATGGCCTACGCTGCGGTGATCATGCCGCCGATGATCGGTGGCAAGGTCTCCTCGTACGACGATACGCGTGCCAAGAACTTCCCGGGCGTGAAGGCCGTCGTGCAGTACAGCCGTGGTATCGCAGTCGTTGCTGAAGATTACTGGACTGCGAAAAAAGCGGTTGCCACGCTCGACGTCCGTTGGGATGCCGGAAAGATGGCTAACGTCGACCAGCGTTCAATCTGGAAAGGCCTGGAAGACGCTTCGCAGCAGCCCGGTGCGGTGTTCCGTGAGCACGGTGATGCGGATGCCGGCCTTGCAGCCGCTGCAAAGACGGTTACCTCCGAGTATCGTCTGCCGTTTGTCTCGCACTCACCGATGGAGCCGCAGAACACCACGGCTGACGTGCGTGCCGACAAGGCGGTCATCATCACGCCGACCCAGTTCCAGCAACTGATTCCTCACGTTGTGGCTGGTGCTACCGGTCTGAAGCCGGAGCAGGTTGAAGTGCAGACAACCTTCCTTGGCGGTGGTTTTGGCCGTCGCGTGGAAGTTGACTACGCCATCGACGCTGCGGAAATTTCCAAGGCAGCCGGCATGCCGGTCAAGATGATCTGGAGCCGTGAAGATGATATGACGCATGACTCGTATCGTCCCGCGGGTATCTTCAAGTTCACTGCCGGTCTGGATTCGGCGGGCAAGCTTTCGGCGTTCCGGTTCCATTCGACCAGTCCGTCGATTTCTTCTCGCCTGTTCCCCAGCATCGTGAAGGATGGCATCGACCCGTTTGCGGTTGAGGGTATCGATAACTTCCCGTACGTTGCGGATGGCGGCATGCGCTTTACCTACCAGATGCACGATACCGGAGTAACGGTCGGTTACTGGCGTGCGGTGTCCCATAACCTGAATGCGGTTGCTCTTGAGTCGTTCATCGACGAGTTGGCCACCGCTGCCGGGAAGGACCCGATCCAGTACCGCATTGACATGCTCGATATGGGTTCGACCAAGCACCAGTGGTCAGGTCTGTCGGCCGGCGTGCCGGTTGGTGCCCGTATGAAGCGCGCTCTGGAACAAGTCCGCGAGAAGTCCAACTGGGGCAAGAAGCTGCCTGCCGGTCGCGGGCAGGGTGTCGCAGTGATGGAAGGTTACAACACCGTCATTGCCATGGTTGTTGAGGTGACTGTCAGCGCCAATTACGACGTCCAGATCGACAAGATCACGTCGGTTGTCGATGCCGGTACCCTGATCCACCCGGATCAGGCTCTGGCCCAGATGCAGTCGTGTATCAACTTCGGTCAGTCCGCATGTATGTGGGGTGAAATTACGGTCAAGGACGGCGCTGTTCAGCAGAACAACTTCGATACCTACCGTGTTGCCCGCATCAATGAGGCACCGAAGGAACTCAACATCCACTTCATCAAGAGCGACAGTGTTCCTGGTGGTCTGGGTGAGCCGGGCACAGCGGTTGTTCAGCCGGCGATCGCAAACGCGATCTTCGCCGCGTCTGGCAAGCGTCCGCGCACCCTGCCGTACACACCGGAAAACATCAAGGCTGGTTAATTGATGATTGGCCGGGTCCCGGTTTTCGGGACCCGGTGACTCGGGTAGTAACGGGAAAGACCCTTCAGCATCTGCTGGAGGGTCTTTTTTTTGGCGGCAATGATCATGATGCGGTTTCCGGGAATCCTGTGGGTGTCAGGATGAAGCGGTCATGGCCGGGCGAGAGCAGTCCGTTTGCGGCCAATTTCTTCTTACGAGTAGTCGATATGTGCGAAGAGACAGGTTGAATACGCTTGGCAGTCATCCACGGCCTCGCTGTCGCACACCTGAGCCCGGCAGGCTGCTAGAATCGTTATTTCCGGTTGGATAGAACGGGTAGTGCTATGGACAGCGTTGATCTGCAAGTTCTGAGAAGCAGCGTCGCGTGGCGGCGTGAGGGCCACAAGGTCGTATTGGTGACGATTGTCGAGACTTGGGGTTCTTCACCGCGTCCTGCTGGCGCCATGCTGGCGGTACGGGACGATGGCATTGTGGCCGGTTCCGTCTCGGGCGGTTGTGTCGAGGACGATCTCATCAGCAAGGTCCGTGACCAATCGCTGCTGGTAGAGCGTCCTCAAGTCGTAACCTACGGTGTGACAAAGGAAGAGGCCGAGCGCTTCGGTCTGCCGTGCGGCGGCACCCTGCAACTGGTACTGGAGCAGGTGAGTGACGACGCAGTCCTGGGCGAGTTGCTCGAACGTGTGGAGCGGCACGAACTCGTAACGCGGACCCTTGATATGGCAACCGGCAATGTCAAGCTCGAAGCGGCAAGCCGGGCCGATGCGCTTGCATTCGACGGAAAGACACTCAGAGGCGTGTACGGTCCGAGGTGGCGCCTGTTGATCGTCGGGGCGGGGCAGTTGTCACGCTACGTCGCGCAGATGGCGCAGGCGCTCGACTATCACGTTACTGTTTGCGACCCGCGCGAGGAATATGCAGATACGTGGGATATTGAAGGCGTCACGCTTGACCGCGGTATGCCGGACGATGTCGTGCTGGCGATGAATCTTGACTCGCATAGCGCAGTAGTGGCTGTTACGCACGATCCTAAAATTGACGATCTGGCGTTGCTCGAAGCGCTCAAGTCTCCCGCGTTTTACGTTGGGGCTCTAGGCTCGCGTCTGAATAGTGAGAAACGCCGCGAGCGTCTGGCCCTGTTTGATTTGTCACAGGCGGAGCTTGATCGTTTGCATGGACCGGTTGGGCTTCGCATCGGCAGCAAGACCCCTCCGGAGATCGCTGTAGCCATTCTCGCGGAAATGACCGCTGTGCGTCATGGAGTCGATCTTACTAGCGTCGGGTTGCCAGAGAGCAAGCAGGTTAGCGCTGACGGAAATCAGGCTGTATGCGTGACAACGACTGCCTGAACCGGCATCGGGTTATTGTCTGAGCGGGAGCCGCAAGGCTCCCGATTGTTTTCTGAATCACGAACCGTAACAAGAAGGAATAGGGAATGAGACTGGGTGGTAAGGTGGCTATTGTGACCGGCGGCGGATCCGGCTTTGGCGAGGGTATTGCCAGACGATTTGCCGAAGAAGGCTGTAAAGTCGTCGTAAACGATATCAATGACGACGGCGGGAAGCGGGTCGTCAAGGAAATCAAGGCGGCGGGCGGGGAGGCTGCTTATATTAGAGGCGATGTATCCAAGGATGCAGACTGGGCGGCGATGATGAAGTTTTCCCTGGACACCTATGGTGATCTGGATATCGTCATCAATAATGCCGGAACGACGCATCGCAACCAGCCTGTGCTCGACGTGACGGAAAAGGATTTTGACCGCGTGTATGCCGTCAACGTAAAGAGCCTTTATCACTGCGCCCGGAATGTGGTCCCGCATTTCCGCAAGAAAGGAGCAGGGGTGTTTGTAACCATTGCTTCCACCGCGGGTGTGCGCCCGAGGCCCGGCCTGGTCTGGTACAACGGCAGCAAGGCCGCCGCGATTGTCGCAAGCCGTGCAATGGCGGTGGAACTGGCGCCCGACAAGATTCGCGTGAACGTCGTGAATCCGGTGGCCGGTGATACGCCGTTGCTTGCGGAGTTCATGGGTGAGGATACGCCGGAAATGCGCAAGAAGTTTGTTTCGACCATCCCGCTCGGTCGTTTCAGTCAGCCCCGTGATATCGCCAATGCCTGCCTGTATTTGGCATCGGACGAAGCTGACTTTATCACCGGGGCGTGTATCGAAGTCGATGGCGGGCGGTGTGTTTGAACCGGGCGCCTGAGCGAGTCGGTTAGCTGCTGTTTCCGGGGCGATCGCGGCTCCGCGCGATTGCCAAAAAAATTTACAAAAAAAGCACGCCAGGACGGCGTGCTTTTTTTGTGTTCCTCAAACTCGCTGCGCTACGCGCCCGTAAATGCCTGTATGCCCGTTTGCGCGCGGCCAAGAATCAGTGCATGGATGTCATGCGTGCCTTCGTAGGTATTCACGGCTTCAAGATTCATCAGGTGGCGTATTACGTGATACTCGTCTGACACGCCGTTTCCGCCGTGCATGTCCCGCGCGATGCGGGCGATCTCAAGCGCCTTGCCGCAAGAGTTGCGCTTTATGAGCGAAACCATTTCAGGGGCGGAGCGCGATTCGTCCATCAGCCTGCCAACACGCAGCACGGATTGCAGGCCGAGCGTGATCTCGGTTTGCATGTCCGCCAGCTTCTTCTGTACGAGTTGGTTGGCAGCCAGGGGGCGGCCGAACTGTTTGCGTTCCATCACATAATCCCGTGCAGCCTGCCAGCAGAATTCTGCCGCACCCAGCGCGCCCCAGGCGATTCCGTAGCGAGCCTTGTTGAGGCAGCCGAACGGGCCCTTCAGTCCGCTAACTTCCGGGAGCAGGTTTTCATCGGGCACGAAAACATCGTTCATCACGATTTCACCGGTAATGGAAACGCGCAGGCTGAATTTTCCTTCGATCTTCGGAGTAGTCAGTCCTTGCATCCCCCGCTCCAGGATGAACCCACGAATAACGCCACCGTCATCTTTTGCCCAGACAACGAACACGTCGGCAACCGGGGAATTGGTGATCCACATCTTGGCGCCCTTGAGCGACCAGCCGCCGTCGACCTTGCGTGCACGCGTCACCATGCTGCCGGCGTCGGAGCCGTAATCAGGCTCGGTCAGGCCGAATGCTCCAATTTTCTCGCCGCGCGCGAGAGGGGGCAGAAACTTCTGCCGCTGGGGCTCGGTGCCGTATGCGTAGATTGGATACATGACGAGGCTCGACTGAACACTCATCATTGATCGGTATCCCGAGTCGACGCGCTCGACTTCGCGTGCAATCAGCCCGTAACAGACATGGTTTACGCCGGCGCAGTCATAACCCTCGATGGTCGATCCAAGATATCCCATCGCGCCCATTTCCCGAAAGACGTCCCGGTCAAAACTCTCGTCCCGGTGCGCACGAAGCACGCGCGGCATGAGCTTTTCGGCGCAGAAGGCGCGTGCACTGTCGGCCACCATGCGTTCCTCTTCATCGAGTTGCTCGTCAAAGAGAAAAGGGTCAGACCAGGTGAATGGCGGACGATGCGAGGGCGCGTTCATGACATTGATCCGTTATGCAAGAGCAGGTGGGTGAAATCCGGCGAAAGTGTACATGCTGGCTGAGTTGGCGGCCACAACATGCTGCATGCGCCTTCCGGCATGCGATGTCTCACTCGTATTTCGTCTCCGAGCAGATGTCGAAACCATCCCGCCATCCGGACGCGTACATCGAGTCCGCTTCGAAACGTTTTTCGTCCCGGATCTTTCCGATGGCACGCCGGGCACTGTTGCAGCCATCCGCGTAACCGTCCTGAAAGGCCGGAGGGTATCCGGCGAGATTGACTTGGGATTTATCCGTCTGATTTTGCGTGGTGCTGCAGCCGATGATCGGCATTGCAGCGACGAACAGGCATGCATACTTGAAAATGGTCATTGTTCCGGCATCCGGTTGTTCCCATCGGAATTGTTGTCCAGGCTGGCGCCCGGCTGCACATGCGATTGTCGCACGGGAATCCCGCCTGGCTCGCCTGGCCGATCAGGGCGGCGGGGATACGCCGGGCATCCTGCCAAAAAAAAGCGCCCGATAAGGGAGGAAATCGGGCGCTCCAATGCGCATCGCGCATTGTGTAAAACGAGGTGCTGGCCAGCAGTTTCAGGCAGACAGTTCCGTTAGTCTCCGTCTCAATCCGATGATATCAACACAATCAGGCGTGTCGTCTGATCCGTCAGCTCAATGAAATGACCGAGCCATTTTCCAACTTGACTCTTTCGCCAACGGAAAATTTTGGCGGTTGATGCTCGTAAATGGTTCGCACACTGCCGTCTTCCATGCGCAGGCGCACGATAAAACTGATGGCTATATCACGATTGCCGGCAAGAGCCGTGCTTCGAGGCGCATTTGCCAGCATCGAACCTCGAAGTGACGCGGATTCATCGTTGTCGCGCACCTGCGCAATATCGAATTGACTCGCCGCAGATCTTGCCGTCGGCATTTGCAACTCGTGCCGCTCGATCGAATCGATCACACCGCAACGTGAACATTGTGGTGCGAGTGTTTGGCTGAAGCGTTGGCTGACGCGCAGCACCGTCGGCTTGTCGCTGCCTGCGCCATCGCGGATGGCGCTTCGGGTAAGCCCGACATGCGTGGGCGCGGCAACGGTCGCTGTAGCCGATACCCTGCTCGAATCGCCCATGCGCTTGAGATTTTCACCGGAGGACAGAAAATTGCCCTGCTTGGAAGACACGGCAATCTGGCCGGTCAAGGCAGCGATTCCGATGCCGCCGAATGTCGTCGCGGAAAAGACAGCGCAGCACGCAAGTGGAAGAAAAAGGCGCTTTTTCTCGTTTTTCATAAATCCATAGCCCGGAATCTTGCAAATTTCGTCCCAAAATGCGTAGGAAATTCTAGAGCAATGATGATGCCATAATTTTTGCACCCACTAAAACATATGGTTAAGCGGCTTACTTTACGTTGTTGCTAAAGAAGCCTGTCGCCATCTGGAGACACTACCGCGGGCGGTTCTTAACCTGCTGTTTCATTGAGAAAAATATGCGGCGTGAATCCGCACCCTGCGGTGCGGGACCGGGTACTACAGAGCCTTGAAAAGCTTCGGATCGAGATGATGCCGCTGCAGTAGCTTGTAGAACTCCGTGCGGTTGCGCTTCGCCAGTTTGGCAGCTTGTGTCACGTTTCCGCCCGTAATTTTGAGGATTTTCGCGAGATATTCCCGCTCGAATTCGCCTCTCGCCGACTCGAAGGATGCCAGTTCCGCGGTCCGGCCGCGGATGGCGCTTTCTACGAGAGCCGGTGTAATGATCGGGGTGGTCGACAGCGCCACGGCTTGTTCAATGACGTTGTAGAGTTCGCGCACGTTGCCGGGCCAAGGGGACTTGACCAGCATTTCCATCGCCTCGGCAGAGAAGCCATTCAGGGACTTGCTGTATTTTGCATTGATTTGTTTGAGGAAATGTGTCGCCAGCACGGGAATGTCTTCCCTGCGCTCTGCCAGCGGCGGCAGGCTGAAGGAAACGACATTGAGGCGGTAATACAGATCCTCGCGGAACGTGCCCTCCTGGATGGCGTCTTCAAGATTTCGGTGTGTCGCCGAAATAATCCTGATATTCACTGGTGTGGAGCGCGTCGAACCGACCGGCCGGACCTCCCTTTCCTGCAGCACCCGGAGTAGTTTGACCTGCAAGGGCAACGCCATATCACCAATCTCATCCAGGAAAATTGTTCCATTGTCAGCAGCTTGAACCAACCCCTGATAGTCGCGCGCGGCCCCTGTAAAAGAACCCTTCATGTGTCCGAACAGTTCCGACTCCAGAAGTTGTTCGGGTATCGCGCTGCAGTTCACCGCCACGAACGGCTTGTCTGCACGCGGGCTGGCGCGATGGATCGCGCGTGCCAGCATCTCTTTCCCGGTGCCACTCTCGCCCCTGATGAGCACGCTCGCGTCACTGGTCGCCACCAACTTGGCCTTTGCCAGAATGCTCTCGATGATGGGGCTGCGCGTAATGATTTCTTCACGCCAGCGTCGGTCGTTGTCGGCCGCTTCGCCAGCGGTTCCGCTCACGTTGATCGCTTTCTCGACCTGGGACAGCAGTTCCTTGCTGTCGAACGGCTTGGTCAGATAGCCGAACACGCCTTTCTGGGTCGCGGCCACGGCATCCGGGATCGTGCCATGGGCCGTCAGAATGATGACGGGTAACGCGGGGTGGATCTTTCGAATGTTCTGGAATAGTGCCATTCCGTCCATGCCGCCCATGCGCAGATCGGTAATCACAAGATGCGGGACGGAGACTGACAGTTTTGCGAGCGCGCGCTCGGCGCTGGGCGCACTTTCGACCAGATAACCGGCTCCCTGTAGCCGGAATGTCAGGAGCTTGAGGAGATCGGGATCGTCGTCGACAATCAATATTCTGGTTTCAGTATTCATGGCGTTTCCGGGTATTGTTTCTGTCCGCGTTCAATGAGGTTCTTTTCCATTTCCAGCAGGGCGTTGAGTTTCTCCTGCAATTCACTTGATCTCTGCTTTTGTGCTGCTATTTCCGAGGCTTGCCGCGCAATCTGTTCGTCTTGTTGCTGGACCTGTGCTTTGGCCTCGCGCAGTTCTTCACCGGCGCGTTCAATCGCGTCGCGCCGGCCCTCCAGTTCGGAGAGGTAGTTGCGATACAGCAACGCCAATGGATAGAGTTTTGAATAGGCGTTGTATTCCACCTCAAGCCATGCTTTGAGGAGATTCTGCGCCAGCTGCGTATCCCTGAATGGTGCACTTGGCGAAGACAGCAGCATAATCAACTGCATGCGATGAAAATCGCTCGGGTCAGAATGATATGCCCCCTGTACACGTTGATATTCCTGCAACAACACGTCCCCCTGCAGGCCCGTCATGTAGGCATAGTAATTCAGCAGGCGGTCAGCATCGGTTTCCACTGTTTCGACCACCTGGCGTTGTGGATACCTATCGACAGGCGCTTTGGGCTGCGATGCGCATCCTGCCACGCAGCATGTAATCAGTGCGGCCACGGCAATACGCGTCCTCATGCCGCTACTTCGAGTTGCCGCGACGGCAGCACCACACGAAGGTGCGCTCCGGGATTGCCGTCGTCAATGACTTCGACCGTTCCGCGATGTGCCAACGCGAACTCGCGCACGATCGCAAGACCCAGCCCCGTGCCCTTTACCGGGCCGGTGTACTCGACATTGCTCTGATAAAAAGGCTCGAACACCCGAACCCGGTCTTCTTGCGGGATTCCGGGGCCATCATCCATGAAGTCGATGACGACATCGCCGCCCCGGCGACGCAACTGGATACGGATTGTCCCCCCCGTTGGTGAATACTTGATCGCATTGGACAAAAGGTTGTCGATAATTGCTTCGATCTTGCGCTGGTCTCCTTCCATTTCCAGGTCGGCGGCGGCCAGTGACTGGCTGAGGTTCTTCGCCCTCAACGCGAGCGTGTGCTGCTGTATGACGCGCTCGACAAGCGACTTCAGTCTGAAATGGGTCGGGTTGAGTGAAGCCGTTTGAAACTGGGCCGTATGATAGGCAAGCAAGTCCTCGATGAGACGTTGCAGGCGCAATGTATTTTGTCTGAGGATGCGCGCAATTTCCAGCTGGCCGTGGGTCATCCGCCCGGTTACTTCGTCCGATAGCAGTTCAACTCCCTCCCGCAGCGCCGTCAGGGGCGTTTTCAACTCATGCGATACGTGACGCAGGAATCGCGACTTCTGTTCCTCGAGGTCAAGCAGGCGTAGCCTCAACCAGTCCAGTTGCCTGCCAAGAGACTGAAGGTCGGCAGGGCCGGTGACACTGATTTTGTCGCCAAACTCACCCTCGCCAAGTTTCTGGATGGCCGACTCGATTTGTGAAATCGGCCGGCGTATCAGCAATGACGCGCCCAGCACGAGAAAGATGGCAACCGGCACCAGCGCCAGCATTTGCCAAAGAATCAGATTCTGGGTTTCGCCGGCCATGCGCTGCACGATATCGGCTTCCCTTTCCACCAGCAGGTTTCCCTGATTGTCCAGTTCACGCGCTGTTTGTGAAAGCTTTGAAAACTGGCCAACGATCTCCGCCGCGCCGTCACGCAAAACGGCTGCCTCGTTTACTCTCTGGAACAGGTCGTTCTCGGTATCGACAAGCACGCGCAATGTGGCGCGTTGGGCCTGCTCCAGTGGATAGCTGCTCAAACGTTGCGCGGTATTCACGAATCGCTCGTGTGCAAGCGCATAGCCTTGCAGCACGGAAGGTTCGTCGACGATGACGAACTGGCGCACGCTGCGTTCCATAGCCGTAACGTGTTCGATCAACGACCGGCTGGCCTGAGTCGCCTGGACTGCCTGATAAAGGGTTTGCTGGCTATGGTCCGCGAGATTGTTGATGGAGTAGGCGTTGTAAACCAGCGCAAGTACCAACGGAACCACCGCCAGCGCGAAGCCGGAGAGGATCAGCTTTAGAAATGAGCGTGGGTAATAGAGCCGCATCAGTTCATTCGCCGGCGCAACGGTGATGTCGTCGATGGATACTGCATGCTCATCGGCAGAAACGGGTGTGAGCGAACATTCCTGGCGCCTTCGCTAGACGATCTCTACCGTAACGCTTCCGAAATCGCCATAGTCTGCGCGGATCGTGTCGCCGGGCGCAATCGCCTGAGGCAGCACGCAGGTGCCGGTGGTGACGATCTCCCCTGCGTTCAGGCCGATGCCCTGGGTGCTGAGTTCGTTGGCGATCCAGGTCAGAGCGATGCGCGGGTCGCCCAGCACATTCGCGCCGGTTCCTTTCGCCGCAAGATTGCCATTGCGCCAGGCGGTCACGGGATGTCGGGACAGATCCTGTTCACGCCAGTTCGCGCTGGTCTCGTTGCCCAGGATAAACCAGCACGCGCATGCATTATCGGCGATGAGTTGTGCGGCTCCGACTTTTGCGAAATCGCTGTAACGTGAGTCCGGGATCTCGATAGCCGGATGCAGCGTGTCCACTGCGGCCAATACTTCCTCCATTTCATAGGCGGCCTCTCGCGGCTCCAGCGGCTTTGCCATGCGAAATGCGAACTCGGCTTCGGCAACCTGCATCAGATTCTGCCCGAGCGTTAGCCTGCTGCCAGAAGCCATGACCCTGTTGGCGAGCAGCCGCCCGGCGAGCGGTCCGTCGACGCCAATGTGTTTCTGTCCTTCGGTACTGGTCGCAGCGATCTTCCAGCCGAGACGGGGCTGCCCTGACAGCCTGGCGACCTCGGCCTGGATTGCATAGCCTTGTGAGCGATCGGCGGGCCGGGAATCTTCCGGAAGCGCGTCAATCAATCCCGATTGCATCCATGTCTCCCACAGGAGGGTGGCGGATTTCGTTATCTGATCACGGTTCATTTATCGGTCCTCGAGGGTGTCTGCACAGCTCGCGCGTTGCGGCGGCGCGGATGCTTTTCGCACCACGTTGATCAACGGTTCATTGCGCGCCAGCCGGTCCAGGTTCTCGGCGATGAGTCGGTTGCGGCGCGGCGCAAGGCGGTCGGTCCAGGCCGAGGCGTGCGGCGTCATGATGACGTTGTCGAGCTGATGAAATGGAAAACGCGAAGGTTGGCAGCGTTCGCTGTTGCTGGCGGGGTACCGGTACCAGGTGTCGATTATTGCGCCGCCAATCTGGCGATCGCGGCACGCCGTATACAACGCCTCCTCGTCGATCAACGCTCCGCGTGCAACGTTGATGATGACTGCGGTCGGCTTCATTCTCGAGATCCGGCGAGCATTGATGATGTTCTGCGTTTCGTCAGTCAGGGGCAGGGCCAGCAATACGAAATCACATTGCCCGAGCATTGCGTCAAGCCCCGCCATGTTCTCGACGGACTGGACGTTTCCATCGCCGCCACGTGCTGTGCGACCGCAGGCAAGGACGTTCATGCCGAATGCCTTTGCACGCAGCGCCACTTCGCGCCCTATCCGTCCGTAGCCAGCGATGCCCAGTGTCTTGCCATACAGTTCTCCGTGCACGGGCCCGAACAGGTGCGAACCCTTCCAGTTTCCCTGACGCAGCGCGTTCTCGAGCTCGGGCAGCGGAATCACCCATTGCAGCATGGTCGCAAGTACGTATTCCGCGATTCCGGTTTCGTGCTCGTAGACGTTGCAAACGCTCGCTGAGGCGGGCACGGCGTCAAATGTAATCGCGTCGGTGCCGGCCCCGGGCAGTTGCAGCAGTTTCAACGACGGCGCGGCGGGCATACTGGCTGGCCACTCCATCGAAATGATGGCGTCGGCCTGTGCCAGCCGATCGGAGAACTGCTCGCGATCCTTGTCATCAACGACCTCGATGCTCCATTCGGTCGTGAGGAACTCCGGGACTTTGGCGAGCCGTCCGTCATCATCTGTTTTCTTGATCAGTAGTAGCACAGGCTGAAATTTTTCAGGGGACAGGTTATTTTGAAACCGATCGCTTTAACCGCCCACCATTCGAACCATCGTTTGACATGTTCAGTCGAGCAGCAAAAGAGAGCGAAACACATACCCGCAGCAACAAGAGTGAGGAAACAGAATTTGTATTGTGCCAAAAGGCGGGCAAGAGCAGGGGTTTCATGCCGGCACTGTCGCCGATTTGCGACAAACACGCTGGTTGCATCCACCGTGCAAGGTGCTCCGAAGTTTCTCAACCGGCCCGCTCATGAGGCGCCTGCACATCGCGCCGTGCGCTCAAGTGACTGCAGTCTCAAAAGATGTTCGCGCAGTGCCGGTCGCACAGGGCTTTGGTGCCGGGAAAGGGAATCGAACCCTTACGGTGTCACCACCGGCGGATTTTGAGTCCGCTGCGTCTACCAGTTCCGCCATCCCGGCCCGGGGCGCATTATCCATGAAACCGTCGGCGCCCAGCAAGGAAACGGCCCCGTAATTTTCAGCCAGGTGCAGATCGCAAGGCATCCCTGGAAGAGTGACCGCCCGGCGGGCGCGGTCATCAATCACCTGTCGGCGGCATCCGGCCTGCCGATATAATCGGGTGATGAAACTGTCGGACTTCGATTATGACTTGCCTGAGTCGCTGATTGCGCAAGTCCCTCTGCCCGATCGGCGCGCCAGCCGTCTGATGCACCTGGACGGGGTCACCGGCGCCGTTCATGACCACCGTTTCGAGGAACTGGTCCATTTCTTCCGCGAGGGGGACCTGCTGGTTTTCAACGATACGAAGGTTATAAAAGCACGTCTCTTTGGCGTAAAGGAAACCGGGGGGCAAGTCGAAATCATGATCGACAGGGTGCTCGATGCGCGTACCGCGCTGGCGTTGCTGCGTGCCAGCAGGGCACCCAGAGCCGGGCAGCGCATTACCATCGACGGGAACACGGAGCTGGTGGTGCTTTCGCGGCAGGACGATCTGTTCCAGCTCGCTTTTCCCGAGGATGTGCTGGCGACGCTGGACCGCTGCGGGCATGTACCCTTGCCGCCTTACATCGGGCGCGAGGCCGAAGCGGCGGATGAATCCCGGTATCAGACCGTGTATGCCCGCCGACCGGGGGCCGTCGCCGCACCGACGGCCGGACTGCATTTCGATGACGCCATGCTGGGGAGCCTGAAGCGCATGGGTGCCGAGACCGCGTATGTGACGCTGCACGTCGGCGCAGGCACGTTCCAGCCGGTGCGCGAATCCGACGTCGGGCGTCACGTCATGCACGCGGAGTGGTACAGCGTGCCCGAAACGACCGCGCAGGCCGTCCGGCAGACGCGGGAGCGGGGCGGACGGATTTGTGCTGTGGGAACTACCAGCCTGCGGGCGTTGGAATCTGCGGCCCGCAGCGATGGAGAGTTGCTTCCGGGCAGCGGAGAAACCCGCTTGTTCATCCGGCCCGGCTATCAGTTCAGGGTCGTCGAGCGGCTATTGACCAATTTTCACCTCCCCAGGTCTACGTTGCTGATGCTGGTTGCAGCGTTTGCCGGGCTGGAGAACATCGTCCGTGCTTACCGCCACGCGGTGGAACAGCAGTACCGCTTCTTCAGCTACGGCGATTCCATGTTGTTGGAGCGGGCAGTGCCCGGCACACGATGAAGTTCGAACTGCTTGCAACGGATGGCCTGGCGCGAAGAGGCAGGTTGGAGCTTGCTCATGGTGTCGTCGAGACACCGGTTTTCATGCCTGTCGGGACTTATGGGGCGGTAAAGGGCATGCGGCCGTCCGACCTGGAGGCAAACGGCACGCAGATCCTGCTGGGAAATACATTTCATTTGTGGCTACGGCCGGGCCTGGACGTAATATCCGCGCATGGCGGCCTGCATGAATTCATTGGCTGGCGCCGGCCGATACTGACCGATTCCGGTGGTTTTCAGGTTTTCAGTCTCGGAGCTCTGCGCAAGATCAGCGAAGAGGGTGTTGCGTTTCGGTCTCCGATCGACGGAGCACCGTGTTTTCTTTCGCCCGAAGAGTCGATGCGTATCCAGCGTATTCTCAATTCGGACGTCGTGATGGCATTCGATGAATGCACGCCGTATCCGGCGAGCGAGGAAGAAGCCGCAAATTCGATGCGTCTGAGCATGCGATGGGCGGAACGAAGTAAACGCGCGCATGAAAACAACCACAACGCCTTGTTCGGCATCGTCCAGGGCGGCATGTACGAGAATCTGCGCGATGAGTCCCTGGCGGAACTGGTGCAGATGGGATTCGACGGCTACGCGATTGGGGGACTGTCAGTCGGAGAGCCCAAGGCGGATATGCTGCGTATCCTCCGCCACACGGCACCGCGTTTGCCGGAGGTGAAGCCGCGCTACCTGATGGGGGTAGGCACGCCGCGCGATCTCGTGGCTGCGGTCAGGCAGGGCATTGACATGTTCGACTGTGTGCTTCCGACGAGGAATGCCCGCAATGGCTGGGTTTACACCTCGGAAGGCATCATCAAGCTGCGCAATGCCGCCTACCGCAACGACACCGGGCCGCTCGACCCCAAGTGCGACTGCTACACCTGCGCCAACTTCACGAGGGCTTATCTGCACCATTTGCAGCGCATCAACGAAATGCTGGGGGCGTTGCTCAATACGGTTCACAATCTCGGTTTTTACCAGCGCCTGATGGCAGGCCTGAGGGACGCGATTGCCGCTGGCAGGCTGGACGAATACGCCGACTCCCTGGAACTGGGTCCGGCGGCCGCCGTTTGACGCTACGCGCCCGGGTCAGGATTGGGGCGGGAATGCCGGAGATCTGCCCCGGCATGGCCGCAGTCGTGGCCTGACCCATCGCGGGGAGGTCGATTCCGGGGAATTTCCTTTCTCCGGCACAGGTTCTTGTTCGAACACCTGTGTCCAACAGGCTGCTAGAATACAGCGCGTTTTTGGCGCAGCAGTGAGTTTTTGGCGCAGCAGTGATTGGCGTAGCGATGGCGCAAGCTGCTGATGTTGATTTTCAGCTTCAGCGCGATAGTGCGAAAGCGAACCGGGAGGAGTGAACTTGTTGATTGGAACTGCATATGCCCAGGCAGCGGGCGGCGCTCAGGGCGGCATGGACCTCGTTGGTCTGATGCCTTTGATACTGCTCTTCGTGCTGCTGTATTTCTTGATGATCCGGCCTCAGGCCAAGCGAGCCAAGGAGCACAGGGCCATGCTGGCGGCGCTGCAAAAAGGCGATGAGGTGGTGACCGGCGGCGGCACCCTTGGCAAGATTTCCAACGTCGGCGAGCAATTTGTAACGGTCGAAATCGCGCCGAGCGTGGAAATCAAGGTCCAGAAGACGTCGGTCCAGACGCTTCTTCCGAAAGGAACGCTCAAGTCCGCGGGCAATTCCTGAGCGCTGTGCCGGGCAACGCCCGGCAGATTGCCGTCATAAACGTCCCAGCCACAACAAGCAACCATGAACCGCTATCCCGTCTGGAAGTACCTGATTATTGTCATCGCGCTGGTCGTTGGGTTTATCTACACCGTCCCCAATTTCTTTGGCGAATCGCCGGCGGTTCAGGTTTCCCCGGCGCGGGCGACCGCTGCGGTCGATACGGCGCTGCTCACCCGAATCGAGGACAGCCTGCAATCTGCCAGTCTTTCGATTGAGGCAGCCTATCTCGATCAGACCGGCGTCAAGGTCCGCTTGCGCGACACCGACACCCAGTTACGCGCGAAGGATGTCCTTCAGCGGGAGTTGGGCGACAGTTATGTCGTCGCGTTGAACCTGCTGTCGAATTCGCCGCGCTGGATGGCGGCCATCAGCGCCTTGCCCATGTATCTGGGCCTCGATCTGCGCGGTGGCGTGCATTTTCTCTTGCAGGTCGACATGCAGGCGGCGTTGACCAAAGCCGCGGACCGCTATGTGCAGGACATGCGGCAGGTCATGCGCTCCGAAGGCGTTCGCTACTCGCGGATTGCGCGTGACGGCCAGTCGGTGCGCGTCAGCTTCAGGGAAGAGGCGATGCGCGATCAAGCGATCCCGATACTGAACCAGGAAACCCCGGACCTGAGCTTCCGCAGCAGCGAAGCCGGTAATGAATTTCGCATCGTTGCGACGTTGCGGCCGGAAGTCGAGCGGCGTATCCGTGAGTTCGCGCTGCAGCAGAACATCACGACGCTTCGCAACCGTGTAAACGAACTCGGCGTGGCCGAACCGATCGTCCAGCAGTCGGGTCAGGACCGGGTCGTGGTGCAACTGCCGGGAGTCCAGGACACGGCCAAGGCAAAGGACATCCTGGGCCGGACCGCGAGTCTGGAAGTACGCCTCGTCGACGAAGAGAAAATGGATCCGGGCAATCTCGAGGCGGCAAGTGCCGGGCAGGTGCCATTTGGCGACGAATTGCTCTATGACAGGGAAGGCGTGCCCTACCTGCTCAAACGCGAAGTCATTCTGACCGGAGACCGCATCTCCGATGCTCAACCCGGTTTTGACCAGCAAACCGGCGAGCCGGCTGTGCACCTGAGCCTGGATGGGCGCGGTGCAACGGTCTTCCAAAAGACGACCCGGGAGAATGTAGGCCGGCGTATTGCCATGGTTCTCGTTGAAAAAGGCAAGGCCGAGGTGGTGACTGCACCAGTGGTTCGGGCCGAGATTCCTGGCGGCCGGGTCCAGATCAGCGGACGGATGACCACAACGGAAGCGCGCGACGTAGCCTTGCTCCTGCGTGCCGGGGCGCTGGCGGCGCCGATGGAAATCATTGAAGAAAGAACGGTTGGCCCGAGCCTGGGTGCGGATAACATCGAGCGCGGATTCCGGTCGACGTGGATGGGTTTCGCTGCGTTGAGCCTGTTCATTGCGGTGTACTACGCGATGTTCGGCGTCGTTTCGGTCATTGCGCTGAGTGTGAACATGATGCTGCTGGTGGCCTTGCTGTCGATGCTTCAGGCGACGCTGACGCTGCCCGGCATCGCGGCGATCGCGCTGACGCTGGGCATGGCGATCGACGCAAACGTGCTGATCAATGAGCGCATCCGCGAAGAATTACGTAACGGTACGACACCGCAGGCAGCCATTGCTGCCGGCTACGATCGGGCCTGGGGCACGATTCTCGATTCCAATGTCACGACTCTGATCGCCGGTATCGCGCTGTTCTTTTTTGGAACCGGCCCGGTTCGCGGGTTTGCGGTTGTTCACTGTCTTGGCATCCTGACGTCGATGTTCAGTGCCGTATTTGTTTCGCGCGGGCTCGTCAACTATCTGTATGGCAGCCGTCGCAAGCTCGAAAAGCTGCCGATTGGCAATACCGACTGGTACAAGAAACAGCAGGCGGCCTGACGGCCATTTGGCCATATAAATGAATTCATAACGGGAAAGAATCGGACATGGAATTTTTCCGCATTCGCAATGACATCCCCTTCATGCGCTACGCGCTGGTGTTCAACATCATCTCGGTGCTGACGTTCGTGATCGCGGTTGGTGCTTTGGCAATGAAGGGGCTCAACCTCGGGGTCGAATTTACCGGTGGCACGGTGATGGAGGTCAATTACAGCGGCGCTGCAGACATTTCGCGCATTCGCGAAACACTGGAATCGATCGAACTGAACGATGCCGTCGTGCAAAGCTTCGGAAGTTCGCAAACGGCGCTGATTCGTCTGCCGACCAAACCTGACGTCAGCGGTGCCCAGCTCTCAGAAAAAGTGATCGGCGCGCTGCGTGAAGACGATCCTGGCGTCGAGTTGCGCCGTGTTGACTTTGTCGGCGCGCAGGTTGGCGAGGAACTCGTAGAGAAAGGCGCGATGGCGCTGCTGGTCGTTTCAATCGGCATCGTGATCTACCTGGCGTTGCGATTCGAATGGAAGTTTGGTGTTTCGGCAATTCTGGCAAACCTGCACGACGTCATTATCATTCTCGGATTCTTCGCGATTTTTCAGTGGGAGTTCTCGCTCCCGGTGCTGGCTGCGGTTCTCGCCGTTCTCGGTTATTCGGTAAACGAGTCCGTGGTCGTTTTCGATCGTATTCGCGAGAATTTTCGCAAGATGCGAAAGGCTACGGTGCGCGAAGTCATCAATAACGCCATTACGCGTACCATGTCGCGAACGATCATCACCCACGGCAGCACACAATTGATGGTGCTGTCGATCCTGATCTTCGGCGGTGAGGCGCTGTTTTACTTTGCGCTGGCATTGACCATCGGCATCCTGTTCGGCATTTATTCGTCGGTATTCGTTGCCAGTCCGTTGGTACTGTGGCTCGGGGTAACGCGCGAGGATCTCCTGCGTCCCGAGAAGAAGACCGAAGAAGCGGTCGTGTAGGGCGGGCAGGCATTTCTCGGGGAAGGCTGGCAAGCCGCGCTCGAGGTTTTTTCAAGGCTGGAAGAGCGGCCACCTGCGCCGGACCTGCCATCGTGGGGCTGTGGTTCTTCATACTGGTTGCCAGGGCGCTTGCCGGGCTTCTGCGGATAGCGCGATTACCGGCGATGTCGGCGTGCCGTATCAACCAATCGGCGCACCGATGGCTCAGTTCAGGGCTGCGGCCAGGAGCTTGCGATACTGGCTGGTGAGCGGGTGATCGTTGCCCAGCAGTTCAAAGACCGCGAGCATTGTTTTGCGCCCGGCGTCGTCGCCGAATTTTCGGTCGACGCGGGTGATTTCCATTAGATGCTGCAGCGCCGGTTCGTATTTGTTTGCCGCTACGTAGGCCTTCGCCAACGCAAGGCGTGCGTCAAGGTCAGCCGGGTTGTTCGAGACCCGCGCTTCAAGCGCTGAAGCGTTCTCCGCGGTGCTCTTGGAACCAGCAAACGTCAACTGGGCTCTGAGGTGCTCGACGCGGGGATCCATCGCCGCTAGCGGCGGGAGTTCTTCCAGCAGTGCAGCCGCTTCCTCGCTGCGGTCGAGAGTGATCAGCACTTCGGCGCGGTCGATGCGAATGACTTCATTGTCCGGCTCCAGAGCCTGTGCCTCGTCGAGTAGGGCAATGGCCTGTGCGGCCTGCCCCGACCCGTAGGCCTGCATCGCTGCGCGCCTTTGTTGTTCGGCGGCACTGGGCAGCAAGCGCTCGATGAACTGGCGCACCATGCCTTCCGGCAAAGCACCAGTAAATTCGTCGATCAGTTTGCCGTCGGAAAACGCCTTGACGTTGGGTATGCCTCTGACGCCAAATTCTGCAGCGATGGATGGGTTGTCATCGGAGTTGACTTTGGCGAGCAGGAAACGGCCGCCAAACTCTTCCGAAAGCTTCTCGATAATCGGTGTCAAGGCGCGGCACGGGCCGCACCACGGCGCCCAGAAATCGACCAGAACGAGACGATTTGCTGATTCTTCGATTACGTTACGCTGAAAGCTGTCTTCAGTGACTTCCACGACATGCCCGGTCATCGCATCACTCCCGAAATAGTTACGGGTTATGTGGGGGCGAGAAAGCGGGCTTCAAGCAGGCGGGCCGACGCGACAATAACCAAACGCTGCCGTGTCTGTCAGATGCGGCGCGCAAGGTCTGCGGCGCGTCCCGTATAACTGCCCGGAGTCAATGAGAGCAACCGTTTTCTTTCACTTTCGGGAATTGGCAGATTGCGAACAAAGGCATGCAGGCTTTCGCGCGAGATGCCGCCCTTGCCCCTTGTCAAAGCCTTGAGTTGCTCGTATGCGTCTTCTATCCCGAAGCGCTTCATGACTGTTTGGACCGGCTCCGCAAGCACCTCCCAGCTGTCGTCCAGATCTTCGGCCAGTCTGTCCGGATCGGCCTCCAGTTTATCCAGACCGCGCCGGCACGAATCGTACGCGAGTACCGTGTAACCCAACGCGGTGCCCATGTTGCGCAGCACGGTCGAGTCGGTCAGGTCGCGTTGCCAGCG
>Ga0209536_100001664_pt1 | contig 36435 bp, 29 predicted proteins | sample DeeMarSeWOR28_12_FD_187461 | JGI IMG/M metagenome (GOLD analysis project Ga0209536, IMG submission 187461) | Marine sediment microbial communities from White Oak River estuary, North Carolina - WOR-2-8_12 (SPAdes) (version 2) | ecosystem: Environmental > Aquatic > Marine > Intertidal zone >...
AGAGCGCAATCGAGGAGGCGCCCATCGAAAAACCAGTGATCACGTTGACGGTGCGCGTGAGGTCCCACCCGAGCACGTTCGTGAAGACCAGGTACAAGACCCCGAGGCCGAGCGTCGCCAGGCCGACGACCGTCATGCCCATGACGGTTCCGCCTGAGAACGCGACGTTGAGCGCCGGCGAAAGCCCAATGCGCGCGGCGGCAGTCGTGCGCACGTTGGCGTTCGTCGCGACCTTCATGCCAGCCCAACCGGCCGCCGCGGAAGACGCTGCGCCGATGACGAACGCGCCGGCGATCTGCCAACCGCGCGCGGGGTCACCGAAGTAGGCGAGGCCGAGAACGGCAGCCACGACGAGCACGAACACCGCGAGGACACGGTACTCCGCCCGGAGAAACGCGAGCGCCCCCTCCTGAATCCGACCGGCGATTTCGACCATGTTGGCCTCGCCGGGGTCCTGCTGGGCCACCCACCTCGCCTTCGACCAGGCGAACACCAGAGCAAGCACGCCCGCGACGGGGGCTGCGTAAACCAGATTTTGCATATTGCTGAACCTCTATTTGCGCCCGATCCCGGTTAGTTGCTGTCGGGCGGCCGCTTTCTACAAGAATTGAAAATCAGGTCAAACGGAGGGGGAGGGACGCGGTCAGCGCATTGTAATTACAGGGGAATCAGGTCACTCGGGCAGCCCGGATGGCCTCTTTGGCCGCATCGAAATCCGCCGGGCCCTGCACGCTGACCCGTCCTGCGCGCTTGTCGATTCGCACTAAGAGGCCGCTCAGCACGCGGCCGGGGCCCACTTCGACGAAAAGCGAGACGCCATCATCGATCATGCGGCGGACGCTTTGCTCCCAACGAACCGGCCGACTGACCTGGCGGATGAGCGCCTCCTTGGCGCGGGAAGCGTCGGTCACCGGCTCGGCGTCTACATTGACGTACACCGGTACGCGGGGATCCGAAAACGCGATTTGCTCGATGTCGATGCGCAGACGGGCTTCGGCGGGCTCCATGAGCGAGGAATGAAACGGCGCGCTCACAGGCAGGGTACTGGCGCGAGCGCCCGCTTCCTTGAGCTTCACGCCTGCACGGCTGACCGCCTCGGTCTCGCCGGCGATGACGATCTGTTGCGGCGAGTTGTAGTTGACGGCCTCGACCAGTCCGGGCACCTCTGCCAGGATGCGCTCGACCATCGTCCGGTCGGCTTTGAGCACGGCAGCCATCGCGCCTTGCCCGTACGGCACGGCGTCCTGCATGTACTGACCTCGCTTCCGAACGAGCTGAAGCGCATCGGGGAGCGAAAGCGTCCCAGCCGCGACGTGCGCCGAGTACTCACCGAGGCTGTGCCCCGCAACCACGTCGAACGGCTCGTCGAGCGCCCGCAGAAGGGCAATCGACGTTGCCAAGACGGCTGGTTGTGTGTTCGCGGTGAGCTTGAGGTCTTCTTCGGGCCCTTCGAAGCAAAGCGTGGAAAGCGACTCGCCGAGCACGGCATCCGCTTCGTCGAACACGGCACGAGCGGCGTCGGAGGCATCGTACGCTTCGCGACCCATGCCTACCTTTTGACTGCCCTGCCCCGGAAAAACGAACGCGACCTTGCCCATCGCGAGGCTGCATAGCACGATCTGTTCGGGGGACGCGTGGAAGAAGAGCCAAATGCCGAGGACCGAGAGCATCTGAGCGCGCTGTCTGTCGGGCATTTCATTCTGGCTGGCGTCGCCCTCTTCAGCGGCATCCCAGCACTCATCTGGGGCGTGGCGGGCGCAAGGCTCGTCGACGAAGTGGGTAGCGATCTCGCCATGGCCATGGGCGACATCTCGGGTCAACAGGCGGTCGACCCTTTTGGAGGCGGCGCTGACGCCATGATCCAGGATGTCGAGACTCTCCTGATCACGGCTGTGGTTGCGGGGCTCGCCATCGCGGTGATTAGCGCGATTCACCTCATGGTGGTCGGTGTGCAGATTCGCAAGCGCCGCTGGTGGACGTTTTGTTACCTCACCGGCTGGGGTGAGTGCCTGATGTTTCCCTTTGGCACGATCCTCGGCATCTTCACGATCATCGTGCTGGGCCGCCCGTCGGTGAAGAAGCTTTTCGGCGTGCGCTGAGCAAGCCTGCGTGGGCCCCGATTGACAATCCGCTTGCCCAGCCGTAGCTGAGTTCGTCGGAGGCGCAGGACATGATCGAAGCCGAAGCTCTCGAGGAACGAATCCGCCAGGGTCTGGGCGAGGTGTCCCACATCGTGGTCAACGACCTGACGGGCACGAAGGACCACTGGGAAGCGGTCATCGTGTCCGATGCATTTTCGGGGAAGAGCCGCATCCAGCAGCATCAAATGGTGTATGCGGCTCTCGGCGAGCTCATGGCGGGCCCGATTCACGCACTTGCGCTCAAGACCTACACGCCCGAGAGTTGGCCGCAGGCAAAGGGTTAGACGATGGAAGAAACGCTCCGAGACCGCATTCAAGGCATCATCGACAGCAACGAAGTCGTGCTTTTCATGAAGGGCACGAAGCACTTCCCGCAGTGTGGCTTCTCCGCGACGGTCGTGGAGGTGCTCCGCCGCTCAGGGTCGGAGTTCCAGGACGTGAACGTGCTCGAGGACCCTGCGATTCGCCAAGGAATCAAGGAATTCGCGAATTGGCCAACTATCCCGCAGCTGTATGTCCGAGGTCAGTTCATCGGGGGCTGTGACATCGTCCGCGAGATGTACGAGAATGGGGAGCTCGGTGCGCTGCTTTCGCCCGACGAAGGCTGACGCGTCGAACCCGACCCCATGACAGAGCTGCTTGGCGGCAAATACGAAGTGCTCGAGCTCGCAGGTGAAGGCGGGATGGCATTAGTGTACCGGGGGCAAACGCACGGGGCGGCCGGCTTCACCCGTCCGGTCGCCATCAAGCGCATACTCGCTCCGCTGAGTCAGAACCCGGAGTTCCTCAAGATGTTCGTCGAGGAGGCCCGCGTCGTATCGGAGCTCGACCATCCGAACATCGCGCAGATCCACGACTTCGACCGCGATCGCAACGGGGAGTACTACCTCGTGTTGGAATGGGTCGAGGGCCTCACTCTGTTGGAATGGCGCCAGGCCTATCGGGACCACGGCAACCATGCACCGTGGAACCTCACGGCGGCGATTGGCATCGAGGTTCTCGAAGCGCTCCACGCCGCCCATGAGCACCGAGACCAGACCGGAAGGCCTGCGCCCATCTTCCATCGAGACGTTACGCCGCAGAACGTGATGCTGAGCAACTGCGGAGTCGCGAAGCTCACCGACTTCGGGTTGGCGCGCGCCATGGATCGAAGCTCGATCACCAAGCCCGGCTTCGTAAAAGGCAAGCTTTCCTACCTCGCGCCCGAGCTCACCTACGAGGCCGAGCCCAGTGCGCAAACCGACGTGTTCAGCGTCGGCGTGGTGCTCTGGGAGATTCTCGCCAGCGAGAAGCTCTTCAAGGGCAAAGACCCGCTCAAGGTGGTCGGCACGATTCGCGACGGGGAAGTGCCCGACCTATCGGAGTACCGTGATGATCTGCCCCGCCGGCTTCGTGACATCATCGCAAGAGCACTGAAGCGGAACCCAATGGAGCGCTATGCGTCGAGCCGCGAGATGGCGCGCGATCTCGCCGCGCTCCTGCGCTCCACCGGCGAAGCCACGGACTCTCAGGTCATCGCACGGAGTGTTCGCTGGGCGCGGGAGCAGCTCGCGCGATCGGGACCGGCAGAGCCGGAGACACGGCCCTTCGCGGCCGGGGAGCTGCTCGCCAAAGCGGGTGGGGCCGATGAAACGGTTCCTGACCCGAGCATCCCGCTCGTCCGCAAGAAATGATCGCTACAACAGGTCGAACCCGAAGCCGGCGAGTACGGATAGAAGCACGAACGGCGGCGTCATGCCGATCGCCGCGGCGATCATGTAGTCCCTGAACGTCACCCCGGACATCGCAAGCGTGTAGTTGACCGGTGGAATCGCCCACAAGAACAAACGGATGATAATCATCGACCGAATGGGCCGATCGACGAGATGGTCCAGCGGCTTTTGGAGAAAGGGTCTCTTGATGTTCATGTCCTTGAGCGGCTGTCCTCCGATGGTCCGCACGATGACGAATGAAACCGCCACGGAGACGTTCGCCGCGATGAGCGAAGCGATAGAGCCCCACAGAGGCCCATAGGCAAGCCCCGACACCATCACGAACACGAAACCAGGGATGTAGAGCAGCTGCCCGATGCAAAACGTGGCGATGAACACGAAGAAGCCGCCGACACCGGCCTCTCGCATCGAAGCGCGAATCCCGTCGACGGTGAGTGTGTCCGTGAACCCGGTCATCTTCCCAATTGCGAAGACGCCCAATAGAAAGCCGGCCAGCAAAAGCAAACGAACCCGAGGTTTCATCAGGGGGGGTCCAACATGTCGAGAGGGTTTCGCGTGACGCGGTTCGATCCATCGAGCGAGTTGATGTCGATGCGGCTGAGATCGACCCTCGGCGAAAAGATCTCCGCGTGAAACGCGTCCACGATCCGCTGCTCGTAACTACTGCCAGTCTCGTCGCTTTCCAGCTCCGCTTCGCCACAACCCCAAGCGGCCCCCGTCCGACCGAAGAGACAGATGCGGGCACCGTCGACTTGAACGCGCAGCCCCTCGCTCGATGCTTCGAACCGCGGAGAACGCATGACGGCCTTGGCGAGGTCGCGATCGATGGCCGCGTCGCTCGACCGGACCTCCACCGGAAGCGCCCATCCAAGGCGTCGGAAGAGGCCTGGGTCGGTTCCGAGCACTTCTTCGTACAGAGCCGCCGTCCGCCGCGGATCGGCAAGCGCTTTTCCGAGCACGGCGCGCACTCGTTCGCGAAGGAGCGCATCCCCGGGTTGAAGTCCGCGTAGCGCGCGTTCGGCATGGTCGACGGCCGCGGCATGGTCTCGCTGGGCAAGCGCGGCTTCGGCGAGCACGGCGTCGTAGTACGCGGGGGCTCCCTCGCGTGTGTCTTCGGCAGAGACGTCGTCGACCGCGACCCGCACGACCCCGGGCCCCAGCGCTCCGATCAGCTCGCCGAGCAGCCAGGGCGGCATGACGGCGCTTCGCGCCGTGCCGATCGCGAACGTCCCCGCGAGTCGAGCCTCGTCGTCCAGGAACCGCGCCGCCTGTCGAGCGCTCATCCAAGCTTGGAAACGAAGCCAGAGCGCCTCCGCGCGCGCCTTCCAACGCGCGTAGAACGGCTCTGCCACGCTGCGCTCCATCGTCATTTCCGCGAGCATCAAGCGCGCCTGCCTGTCGAGCAGGGCGACGATGCTGCGATCTTGCTGCGGATCTCGGCTGTTGTGTGCGCGCCGATCGGGCAGAACCGACGCCTTGCCGGTGATGCGCAAGGCCTCGTCGGGTCGCCCCATCAAGAGCAAGAAGGACGCGAGGGATCGTCGGGCTTCGTTGCGGTCCGAGTCTCGCACGTGAGCCGGACGCGCCGAGCGATGCCGTGGCACCTCGCGGAGCGCCGATAACGCTTCGGCAAAACGCCCCGCCCGCATGTACAGGTCGGCCAGCTCGAGCCAAGGGTTGCCGTACCACGACAAACCGCTCTTCGTCGCTTCCATCAAGAGGCGCTCTGCCTCGTCGAATCGAAAGACGGACCGTGCTGCCTCCGCGAAGTTCCCGAGATCCACCGCGGTGGCACTGCCAAAATGGCGGCGTCCGTAATCTACCGCCTCCGAACACACCTCGTAGCTCTTCACGTCATCACCGGCTTCGAACTCGATCGCGCAAAGCGCGTTCTTCGCCCGTTCGACCTGATACGGGTCGCCGGTGGCCAGACCTTCTTCCGCGGCGAGCCGTGCCTTCTCGAACTCCCGCTTCTTCATCAGAGGCCAGGCGAGCTCCGCCTTGAGCTGTGGCGTGTAGAGCTCGTTGTAGCGATACATCAGCGCGAGTTGCTCGTCGTAGTGCTCGAGATCGCCATGGGCGCGTGTGAGCCCAACCAGAATGCGCGCGTGCCAACGCCAAGGTTGGCTCTGAGTAGGCTCCGCGCCTTCGGCGGCTTCGAACAACTCGAGGGCAAGTACCTCATGAAAGAGAGCTTTCGGGAAATTTGCCTCGCCGTAGTGCTGCGCCATCCCCAGCACCAAATGCGCCACGTATGAGCTCGGGTGCTTCGCCAGGTACGCCTCGGCTTCTTCACGAGCCCTGACGTACCGCTCACCTTCGGTGAGCTCCCAAAGCGCGAGCTCCTCCGCGGAAGCGTCCTCCCCCTCGAGAAAGATCGGGGAGATCATCTCGTCGGCGCTGGCGAAAGGCCCGCAGAGCCACAGCGCTCCCATGGCAGCCACGAGCAGTGTCGAGAAACGCAGGAGCATGGTCACCCGCGGCGCAAGCTCGCACGCGCCAGCTTCTCGATCTCGACCGCCGTTGCTTCGGCGATGAGCGCCTCGACGTCTTCCACGCCGGGGGCGCACTCGAGGCGGTGCTTGAACACGTACGGCGCCAACACCTCGATGTCCTCCGGCGAAACGAAGTCACGGCCCTTGATCACGGCACGCGCCTGAAGCGCTGGGAGCATGAGTACGAGCGCACGAGTCGATGCGCCTTGTAGAACGCGAGGATCGCTTCGAAGAAGCCTCGCCAGATCGACCAGCGCTTCCTTCACGACAGGCGCTACGTGAACGGCTGCGCGCGTCTGGCGGCGCGCTGCGAGGACCTCGTCACGCGTCACGCCTGGATAGTCGCGCGCGACTTCGAGGCTCGCGCGCGGATATTGATCGAGAACCTCGAGCTCGGACGCGCGATCGATGTGCTTCATTTCGATCTTGAACAGAAAGCGATCGAGCTGTGGGGTCGGCAGCGGATACGTGCCGGCCAGATCGAGCGGGTTCTGGGTAGCAATGACGAAGAAGAGATCGTCGAGGGCGTGCGATTCGTTGTCGACCGTCACCTGCTTCTCCGCCATCGCCTCCAACATCGCGGCTTGGACTTTGGGAGACGTCCGATTGATCTCGTCCGCCAAGACGATGTGTGCGAACACCGGTCCGCGACGGAACGAAAAGCGACTCGTCTCGACGTCGAAAATGTTGGTTCCGGTGATGTCACTCGGCAGAAGATCCGGGGTGAACTGAATTCTGCGAAAGGCGGACACGCCGATCGAGCCGTCGCGCTCCTCGAGCGCATTGCCCAATGCCCTCGCGAGCGTGGTCTTGCCAGAGCCCGGGTAGTCCTCGAGCAACACGTGCCCGTCGGCGAGCAACGCCACGAGCACGAGCTCGATCACGTCATCCCTGCCACGAATTGCTGCCCGAAGGCGCGCGCCGAGCCGCTCCGCGACCTCGCGTGCACCGGCGAGGCTGTCGTCGATGGGTGACTGAATCGCTTGCTGCATGTCAGCTCCGAGCTCCGTGGAAGGATGGCATCATTTTGAACGTAACCAAGACCAAGGCGTGATTAACCCTAAAAACCGCTTCCTGAGGGGAAAACCGACCCGCACGTTGCGGCGCACGCCTGCGGCATGCTCCCGCAAGGAGTCTACATCCTGCACGTGCCCGCCGAACGCTGCGGCCACGTGAGCACACGTGAGCCCCTCGAATGCCGGCACGCGTTCACGGAGGCGAACTGCAAAAGCCTCGCGCGATTCCCCCTGCGCCCGCCGAACGGAGACCTCTCCCAGTCGGTCGAGCTCCGCGCGATAGAGAACCCTCGGGAGCGAAGTCGCGGACGCAAAGCTCGGCGCGATTCGCCGCCACGCTTTCACGAGGTACAGGACCAAGAGCAAGCCTGCGACGAGCGCCATGAGCCAAGCACCTGCCGTGAACGTGAACCGCCGGGCGAGCTCCCTGAGCTTGGGCAGGTCGGTGGCCGATAGAGGAATCGGAGAGGCGCCCCGCGCCAGCTCGCCGAGCAGCCTCTGCAGGTCGGCATCCATCGGTTGCTCCGGGGGGTCGAGGGCACGCTCCGGATAGACGTCGAGCACGACCCACCCGAAGCCGTCCATGAACACTTCCGGCCACGCGTGAGACGCGGCGCCCGAGAGCAAGAGGGCCGAGCCGCCCTGGCGAGCCGACTCGCTCACTGCGTATCCGGTCGCAACGCGCGCGGGCACACCGGCGCTGCGCATCAAGTAGGCAGCCGCGTGTGAAAAGTGGACGCAGTAGCCGGTCAAATCACCGAACAAGAAGCTGGCAGTGGGATCTTCCGCGGCGCTGTGCTCGTTCTTCAGGCTGTAGATGCCTTCCTCGCCGAGCCAGCTCGTGATTGCAAACGCCTTCGCGATGCCGTTCGACTGGAGATGCTCGGGCAGGCTGGAGACGATCTCGGATGCGAGCTCTCCGTATCGTGCGTCTTCGGGCGCCTCCGTGTAGTGCGCCCATTGCTCCCTCGACCACTCGGGCGAGCCCAACGTAGCGTCCAGCAGAGTGGCGTAGTCGGCGGTCAGAACGCCGGAAGTCGCCCGGTAGACTCGGCGGAAGCGGTTGGGCGACGGGTTCTCGAGCGGCTCGACCTCGATTGGCGCCTCGAGCGCGAACGGCTGCATGTGATCGGCCATCAGCGCAATCGTCGTTTCGAGCGGACCGCGATTCTCGTTCATCGGAGGCGCATCCTCGATCCGAAGCGGCCTAGCGGGAAAGAAGGGAATGAGGTCACGGTCGACGTCTCGGCGCCCCGATACCACTAGTTTGCGCCCGTTGTACTGGCTGAAGGCTCCTTGCCGAAAATAGTACACTCCGCTCGGCGGTGAATAGTCGTCATGAAACAAGACCACCGCTACGGGAACGCGCGCGCCTCCGGTGTCGTACCTGTTGCGGAACTCTAGCTCACTGGTCGATGCGCCGCCGGACTGCCGCTGCTTCCCTTCGCCATCCTTCGCCTCCGACGGATCCGGCCGGAGGCCCAAGCCGCCGCCGCCCTCTGGAGGCGGTGGCATCCCGATCATCGGCGTCGCGACGACGATCAAAGCCAACAGGATGCCAATGATTCCGAGGTTCAACACGGCGCGGCCGAACCGTTGCTCCCGCAGCAAGAGGACCAAGCCGAGGACGGTGGCCGTGCCGCCCATGAACAAGAAGAGCCACGTGGGATCCCAGCCGAGCGCGATGATCCAGTCCGCGAGGTAGAAGGGGCGGTTGATGGCCCCATGGCGATGCGGGATCAACAGCTGCGCAAACGCCACCACGACGAGCAGAAGCTCGAAGACCGCGAAGATCGGCCGCCGCCTAGAGCACGCACGAAGCGTCGCGCTCACCGCGGCCGTTGACATCAACGCAGTCAGCGTAGTCGCCACCCGGAGCGCGCTAACGGGCCCCACCGCGGCCGCCAACGCGGAGCCCCGCGTCAGCGACGACCCGAACCATACAACCAGCGCGACGATGAACACCCCGCCCATCACGAGAGCAGGAGTCCGGAGCCGCGAGCGACCAAGCCTTGCGCCCCACGAGCATCCGGCGGCGCCACCGAGGAAGGCTGCGATGGCCGATCCGGACGGGGCCATGGTGGCGACCAGCACGCTCCACGCCAACCCGTGGATCACGGACCGGCCGGCCTCTGCCAGTGCAGCAGCGGCGCTTCGTCGGTCGGCTGCGACCACTGGGCTCACGCTGCCCTCTCGTGTGCGACCGCCAAACGAATTCCATCCCCCAGCACCCGGCCGCTGACGCGGTCGATGATGACGACCTCGCAGCGCAATCGGCTCAAGACGCGGCCGACCTGCTCGATCTCGGCCCGCGCAGTGCCAGCTGAAGCGCGGGGTGTCAGCAACCAGCGCCGCCAACCGGACTGTTTCCGCCGTTCGTGTACCGCGTCGACTGCGATCACGACGCGGATTCGGCCATGGCGGCGAGCGCTCAGAGCCCGCACCTCGTCGAGCCAATCGCCCATCATGGGCGGGGCGAACACCACGAGCGCCGCGGGCCCTCGCGGATCGACCTGGGCCAAGAAGCGTCTCAACCCGCTCCCACTAGTACCCTCGAAAGCCGAGGACGTCATCACCTTGCGGAGTGCCTCTTCGCGGTCGGAGGTGGCCTCTGGAGCCCCGTCGGCGGCGAACTGCCAATCCATTCCGAGCGCTTCTTCTTCGATTGCTGCGCGGGCAGCCGCTGCTGCGGCTTCATCGTCCGCCCCGGTAACCAGATAGGCTACGGTCCTGCGCGCGCGACTCAGCGCGCGTTCTGGAATCCGAACCATGAGCTTGCGAGTCCGTCCGAATACTTTCCAATGAATGAACCGGGCCGAATCACCGGGTACGTATCTGCGCAGCTCGACGCGGTCTCCGTCTTCGAGCCCCATCGGATGCGGGTGCTCCTCCCCGCCCGCGAGCGAGGTCAAGACGGGCAGACGGCGAATCCCGCCCAGATGAGGCAGCACTTCGATCGGGCCGCGTTGCCGATGCCGAAAGGCGACACGCGCAAGACCGAAAGCATCTTGCACCACGACTCGTCGCCTGACTTCACTGAAGATGCCGCGCCGCCCGAGCATGACCTGCTCGCGCAGTCTCCCGCGCTCGGGCACCGGATGAGCCGTAGCGCCTTCAGGCGAAACCCAGGTCCAACGAACCTGCACGAGTGGAAACCACCAGAGGCTCGGGAGTGAGAAGCCGGTCGGAAGCCTCGTTCCAGTTTCGAACGTGGACGAGGACCAGGGGATCGATGCACTGCGGAGCGCAAGACGAAGACCGATTGCGCTCATCACGACCGAGACGCAGGCCAAGGTGAGAAGCCCGGCGCCTCCGTAGCCGAGCACGAGCAGGACCAGATCGAGCTTCTCGAAGCCAAAGCTGAAGAGCGCAACGAACGCCACGACGGCGAGAGCCATCCCAAGGGCAGTCAAGGGCCACGCGTCGGCCAGGCGACGGCACCCCGCGCGTACGCGGGGAGCCGCGCGGCGGACCGACACAGGGAATACCTCGGACGGCTTCATGGTTGAAAGCGTGCCACGGGAGGGGGGTCTTGACAGCCTTAGAGCCTTGGCTACCCTCCGCCAGCCCTGAAGAAAACCACCGTGGATCACACGCGAGGGAGCTTATGAGCGATGTGATGATCGAGGCGCGGGACCTGACGAAGCACTACGGCACGGTCACCGCCCTCAAGAACGCAACATTTGACGTCAAACGCGGGGAGGTCGTCGGCTTTCTAGGCCCGAACGGTGCCGGCAAGACGACGACCATGAAGATACTCACATGCTTCATCGCGCCTTCTGGGGGGACTGCGCGCGTCGCCGGCGCCGACATCTTCGACGACTCGATCGCCGTGAGAAAGGCCATTGGATATCTGCCCGAGAGCACGCCGCTGTACACGGAGATGCTCGTGCTCGAGTATCTCGAGTACGTCGGCAAGATGCGCGGTCTGCACGGCGAGCTTCTTCAGGCGCGGCTCAAGAAGGTCGTCGAGGAAACGAGCCTGGGGAACGTCATCGGCAAGAGCATCGGCGAGCTCTCCAAGGGCTTTCGGCAGCGTGTCGGGCTGGCCCAGGCGCTGATTCACGAGCCTCCCGTGTTGATTCTGGACGAGCCGATGAGCGGGCTCGACCCCAACCAGGCGGCAGAGATCAGAGAGCTGATTCGCGAAATTGGACGTGAGCGGACGATCATTCTCTCGACTCACAACCTCGCAGAAGTGCAGGTCACGTGTGGACGCGTGCTCATCATCTCGGACGGGCAGTTGGTCGCGGACGACACCCCCGAAGAGCTCGCGGCCAGGGCCGGCAAGCCACGTTTCATCGCCACCGTGCGGCGCAATGGTCACAGCCCCGCCCACATCCGTGACGCGTTCTCGAAGATCGGCGATGCACTGAGCGTGAAGGAGCGCGATGGGAGCGGGCCTAACGAGCTGGTCATCGAAGTCGTGCCGACGGGCAACCAAGACCTGCGGGCCGATATCTTTCAGATGGCGGTGGCGGCCGACCTCGTTCTTCTCGGGCTCGAACAGCGTGGCGAGAACCTCGAAGACATTTTTCGACAGCTCACTACCGGAGGGTCGGGGGCGAAACCATGAAGCACATTCTCACCATCGGCGGCCGGCAGTTTCGGAGCTATTTCAATGGGCCGGTTGCGTACATCGTCATTTGCATCGTGATGCTGACACTGGGCTTCTTCTTCTGGAAGACGTTCTTCTTGTTCGGCCGCGCGAGTGCGAGAGAGATGTTCCGTTGGCTCGGGCTCATTCTCGTGTTCGCGCTGCCTGCACTGACGATGGGCCTGCTTGCAGAGGAGAAGCGAACAGGCACCATCGAGCTCTTGATCACGATGCCCGTCACCGAAGCCCAGGTCATTCTCGGCAAGTTTCTGGGCGTTCTCGGGTTGTACGCCGTTCTGCTCGCTCTCACCTTGCCCTACCCGATCAGCGTGGCGACGTTGGGCGATCTCGACTGGGGTCCCGTCTGGGGGGGCTACTTCGGACTTCTTCTCCAAGGCTCCGCGGTGCTGGCCATCGGATTGATGGCGTCGAGCTGGACCAACAACCAACTCATCGCGCTCTTCGTCGCGCTGACGCTGAGTGTCTTTTTCTGGGTGCTCGACAAGTTCCTCGCGCTGCTGCCGACGAATGCGGCCTCGGCCCTCGAGTGGCTCTCGTTCGACTACCACTTCCAGAGCATGGCGCGGGGTGTCGTCGACCTCCGCGACGTATTGTTCTTCCTTTCGGTGACCATCGTCGCACTGGCCGCGGCGTTTCGGGCACTGGAATCGCGACGGTGGAGCTGAGCCATGTCGTCAAGAGCACAGAAGCGCACTGCTAGCGAGTCGTTGATCTTCCTATCGATCGTGGCGGGCATTCTAATCCTCCTCAACGTGCTGGCGGCTTCCTTCCGCTCGCCTCGGATCGATCTGACCCGCAACGGGCTGTTCTCCTTGTCCGAGGGCTCGGAGCGGCTCGCCTCGAGCCTCGGCGACCGCGTGGAGATCACCGCGTACTTCACCGAGAATCTCCCCCCTCCCTTCAACGCGACGGAGCGCCAGGTGCGGGACTTGCTGTCCGAATACGCCGCCGCATCCGACGGCCAGATCGTCGTCCGTTTCGTGAATCCAGACGACGACGCTTCACAGCAGGCCGCGAGGGCCGACGGCGTGCAGCCGGTGGCGCACCAGAAGATCGAAGAGGATCAAGTCGCGGTCGTCGAAGGCTATCGCGGCATGGTGCTTCGCCACCTGGACCAGAGCCGCACGATCCCCGTGATTCAAGACACGACAGGGCTCGAGTACACGATCACCTCGGCAATCAAGGAGCTCGTCGGTGAGAGCACGCCGATCGGTGTCGTGGGTGGCCACGGTAGCCCGAACCTGACCCAGGGCCTGACGAGCTTGCAGTCGGTGCTGTCGCTATACGACGTTCGCGAGGTCGATGTCTCGGAGGAAATCGATCCAAGTCTCGCTGCGCTGCTGATCGTGGGACCGCAAGAGCCTTTCACCGACGACGAGCTCCGTCGCATCGACCAGTACGTCATGCGCGGGGGCTCGCTCGGCGTCTTCGGTGGCGCGCTCGCTGTCGACCTCGCTGGCCAGACCGGGCCGTCCGCACGCCCCGTGGATTCACGGCTCGGCGGCCTCTTGAATCCATGGGGCGTCGAGCTCGGCTCCGAGATCGTAGCCGACGCGCAATGCAGCCGTGCACCCATGCGCGGTCCACTCGGACTTCAGGTGTTAGTGCCGTATCCGCCGATTCCCGTGCTACAGCTCGACGAGGACCAGCTACAGCATCCGGTCATGTTCCGACTCGCGTCCCCGATGCTGCCGTTTGTCGCACCTCTGCAGGTCGGTGAGGCGCCCGAAGGTGCCTCGCTGACCGTGTTGGCGCGCTCGTCGGACGACTCGTGGACGATGTCGGGCCAGACAATCGCGCTCGAGCCCCGCAACCCCCGTGAGTGGGAAATGAGCGCCGAGGCCGGCCCCTTCGATCTCATGGTTGCGATCGAGGGGAAGCTCCCATCGGCCTATGCCGCTCCCATCAACGAGGACGCAGCCGACGCGATCCGGACCCCACCTGTCTCCGAAGGCGAGGTACGCGTGCTGGTCATCGGGACGAGTACCTTCGTCGAGGACTCCTTTATGCCTCCGCGCCCCCCGCAGGGTGAGGTGCAGATGAATGCCGCCTTGGCACTCGCGCTCAATGCCATCGACTGGTTGGCTGCGGATTCCGATCTGGTTGCCATTCGCGCCAAGACCATCGAAGAGCCAGCGCTCGACATTCCCGACTCCGTGCTCGCCGCCGAGGACTCCGTACTCGTAGCGGCCGAAGAAGGCGACGAGTTCGCGCTCCAATCCGGGCTCGAAGAGCGCCGCGCGGCGATCGAATCGTGGGATGCGAAGAAGAGCAGCTACCGTTGGCTGAATACGCTCGGGATTCCCTTGCTCGTCGCGCTGTTCGGCCTTTTTCGCTGGCGGCAGCGATCGAACAAGAAGAAGACCCTCCAGCTCTGACGAAGAGGACCGTTCGACATGAATTGGCGAAAAAACCGAATCGCGATTGGAGTAGTGGTGTTCGTCACGCTGCTCGGCTTGACGCTCTGGTCAGTCAACCGTGGGAAGCGGCAACCCACGAGCGCGTCGGAGGTCCCGACGGTAGACATCGACAAAGGCGCCATCACGTCCATCGAAGTGACGCGCCCTGGGGACGACACGGTGGTGCTGTCGCGCGTGGACGGGATCTGGCGCGTGACACGGCCGCTCGACGCCGAGGCGGACCAAGCCAACATCGAGTCTGCGCTGAACCGACTTGCCGAGCTCCAACTCGTGCGTGTCGTCGCGACCAAACCGGAAAACTATGCGCGTCTGCAGGTCGACGAGCCCAATGCCGTAGAGGTCATCGTGAGGGCTGCGGACGAGACCCTCGCGACCCTGACAATCGGCAAGTACGCAGACGGCATGACGATGTTGCGCCTGGACGAACACACGGAGGTATTCGGGGCCAGAGGCTCGCTGCGGTATGCGTTCGACCGGGAGCTCAAGGCCTGGCGGAATCGCCGGATTGTGACCGAGGAAGCCGAAGCGGTGCAATCGATCCGATTCGAAAGCCCGAAGGGGACCTTTGCCTTCGACCGCACAAAGGACGGGTGGGTGGCCACACAGGGCAACAAGTCATTGGGCGAGCTCGACCCGAAGAAGGTGAGCGGCCTGGTGTCCACCGCAGCAAGACTGACCGCGTCGGGGTTCGCGCCCGATGACGTGGCCAAGGCGCGCGCCGGTCTCACGGAGCCGAAAGCCGTGGTCACGATGACGTTCGGTGAAGCTCGGGAGCCGATCGTACTCGAGCTCGGCGACGCGACGGAGGGGGACGCTGAGGTCTACTTGCAAAGGAAAGACAACCCCACAATCTACGTCGTCTCCGAGTACCTCGCGAACCGCCTGCAACCCGATCGGGAGGCCTTCGAGAAGGTCGAGGCGCCGCCAGCCGCGCCGCCTTCGATGCCTTCGATACCCGACGGGCAGGGGCAGCCGCAGCTTCCACCCGAGGTCATGCGCCAGTTGCAGGAACAGATTCGCGCGCAGCAGCAGCAACAACAACGCTAGTGGACGCTGGTTCCCAGCCGAAAGCCCGCCACCATCACAGCGCCCCAGCCAACCAGGAACAGCAGTCCACCCAGCGGCGTGATCGCCCCAAGCTTGGTCTGGCCCGTGATGGTCATCAGGTAGAGGCTGCCGCTGAACAGCGTAACCCCGCCGATGAACGACCAGCCGGCGACATTCCCGGCGGTGCCAGCCCCCCGATGCACGAGCCAGGCCGCGAGCGCCAGCGCGAGCGCATGGATGAGATGGTAGTGCGCCGCAGTGTTCCACCACTCCAAGCGTTTGATCTCGTCCGGCAGCCCCTGAAAGCGCGAGCGCAGCCCGTGCGCCCCAAAAGCGCCCAGGGCCACGGCGCTGAAGCCGAGAAACCCGGACAGAACCACGAAGACCCTGGACATCTCCCCAATGATGGTTCAGTTGCTTGATTGGAGCTACGTGAGGGAGATGAGCGCGGATTTCGGCGTAAACCAAGGCCTGGTCGAAGAACAATTTCTCAAGTGGGTGGACAACCCGCTCGCTGTCGACGGCGCGTGGCGCGAGTACTTCGAAAGCCTGGCGCCGGACGACCTGCCGCAGATCTCGAGCGCCGGAACGATTCTCGCGCCCGTCACCGCCGTCGGGATGCTCAGCCCGGCGCCGCGTCCGTCGGAAGGAAACGGGGCCGGCACAATTCGTACGGCGGAGGCTCCGCTCACCGCGGCTGTGCCGCAAGCCGACTCCCCGGACACCGAAGAGGGCGCACGCGACTCCGTGTTCCTACCTCAATCCGCCGAGACCGCGCTCGATCCCGTACTTCCCGATAACCCCGCCATCGTGGCTCGGGCTTCATTCCCTCCTTCGTCGGAGGTGTTGGTCGCCACTGAGCTACAGGCTCGCCTTTCCGCTTTGATCAACGCGTACCGCGTCCGCGGACATTTGTTCGCCAACCTCGACCCACTCGGACTCAACCGCAAGCTTCCCGAGGACGATTTCGTCCTCAAGCGCTATGGCCTGGCCCACGTCGATCCCGATACGATCTTCTCGACAGGCGACCTCGCCGGCCCGGCGAACGAGCCCCTTCGCTCCATCATCGCTCGGCTGAAAGACACGTACTCACGAACCATTGGAGTCGAGTACACGTTCCTCGAGAAACGCGAAGCCCGGAACTGGCTCCGTGACCGCATGGAGCTCACTGGCAATCACATCGATCTCAGCCGCGAGCAACAGATTCGCATCCTGACCAAGCTCACCGACGCCGAGATCTTCGAACAGTTCCTGCACACCAAGTACACGGGCGCTAAGCGCTTCTCCCTCGAAGGCGGCGAGAGTGTGATCCCGATGCTCGACATCCTGACCGAGCGTGCATCGGAGCTCGGCGTCGAAGAGATGGTGATCGGAATGGCGCACCGGGGCCGGTTGAACGTCATGGTCAACATCATGGAAATGAACGTTCGGCAGATTTTCGCGGGCTTCGAAGACGATGACCCCGAGGCGTACGTCGGTCGCGGCGACGTGAAGTACCACCTCGGGTACTCGCTCGATCGAAAGACCGCTAGCGGCAACGACATCCACATGACGCTCGCATTCAACCCGAGCCATCTCGAGTTCGTGAACCCCGTCGTGGAAGGCCGTGTCCGCGCCAAGCAAGATCGCAAGGACGACGTGGAGCGCACCACGGTGCTACCGCTTCTCATTCACGGCGATGCCGCATTCGTTGGCCAGGGCGTCGTAGCGGAGACTCTCAATCTGAGCCGGCTGCCGGCCTACGAGACAGGCGGCACGATTCACGTCGTCATCAACAATCAGATCGGCTTCACGACCAACCCGGAAGACGCTCGCTCGACCTCTTATTGCACCGACATCACGCGAATGCTTCGTTGCCCCGTCTTCCACGTGAATGGCGAAGACCCCGAGGCGGTCGCGCAGGCGGTCACGTTGGCGACGGAGTATCGCCAGCGTTTCCACGGTGACGTCGTTCTCGACCTCTTCTGTTACAGAAAGTACGGACACAACGAAGGTGACGAGCCGCGCTTCACCCAACCGCAGATGTACGCTGCCATCGACACGAAGAAGACCGTGCGCGAGGTCTACGTCGACCATCTGGTCAAAACCGGGAAGCTCACGGTGGAGCATGCGGAAGAGATCAAGGTTCGGCGGCAACAAGACCTCGAGAAAGCGCTCGAAGATACCCGCAAGAATGGCAACTACAATTTGATCCCAGCGTCGATGCTCGGCGTCTGGGAGGGCTACAAGGGCGGCAGCGATTTGGACGTGGCCGATGCCGATACGCGCTTCCCGCGCGAGCGGCTCGATGAGCTTCTGGACGCGATGACGACCTACCCGGATTGGTTCACTCCGCATCCGCGTATCCAGCGCTTCGTGCTCGACAAGCAACGGAAGGTGCTCGAGTCCGGCGAAGGTGTCGATTGGGGGACGGCGGAAAATCTGGCCTTTGCGACGCTATTAGTGGAGGGAACCCGCTGCCGGTTGACCGGTCAGGACGTTCGGCGCGGGACCTTCAGCCATCGCCATGCAGTGATCTTCGACGAGAAGACCGGACGCCGCTACACGCGCCTCGGCCACCTGAGCCCCGATCAAGCGCACCTGGAGATCTACGACAGCCCTCTCTCGGAGGTGGGCGTCGTCGGGTTCGAGTGGGGCTATTCCCTCGACTCGCCGGACGCGCTCGTATGTTGGGAGGCGCAGTTCGGCGACTTCGTGAACGTGGCGCAAGTCATCGTCGATCAGTTCATCTCGTCGTCGGAGGACAAATGGCATCGCTTGAGCGGCCTGGTGATGCTGCTTCCGCACGGCATGGAGGGGCAAGGCCCGGAGCACTCGAGCGCGCGCCTCGAACGCTTCCTGCTGCTTTGCGCCGAAAACAACATGCAGGTGGTGAACCTGACCACGCCAGCGCAGCTCTTTCACTGCCTTCGGCGGCAGGTAATTCGACCATGGCGTAAGCCGCTCATCGTGATGAGCCCCAAGAGCTTGCTCCGCCATCGTCGCACGATCAGCACGATGGACGAGCTCGCGAATGGCTCGTTCCAGCGGATCATTCCCGATGACCCCGCGATCGACCCCAAGAAGGTGACGCGCGTCCTCCTGTGTAGCGGCAAGATCTATTACGATATCCTCGAACGCCGCGAGAAGGAGGGCCGCGATGACATCGCGATCCTCCGGATCGAGCAACTCTACCCACTGCGCGCGAGCGAGCTACAGGCGCGGCTCGCGCCCTATGCCCGGAACGTGGACCTCGTGTGGGTACAGGAGGAGCCGTGGAACATGGGCGCCTGGTACTTCATGCGGGCCCGCCTCCCCGAGATCCTCGGGAGCGACACGCCACTGCGCTGCATTGCTCGCCCTGAGAGCGCCAGCCCGGCCACCGGGTCGGGTGCCTCTCATCGGCTCGAGCAGAAGATGCTCCTCAACGAGGTCTTCTCGTAGGGGAAATGGCGCCCCGTCCGAAGACGGGGCCCTCAAATGGTCACTTCTTCCCTACGCTCACGGAGATCTGCTTCGGCGTCGGAGCTTCCTTCTTCGGAAGCTTCAACTCGAGCACGCCGTCCTTCAGGTCGGCGCTGATGTTCTCGGTGTCGACCGTTTCAGGCAGGCTGAACGACCGGGAAAAGCCGCCGTACTGGCGCTCGACACGGCGAAACGTGCCTTCGGTCTCTTCCTTTTCGAGCCTTCGCTCGCCACTGAGGGTGAGAACGTTCTTCTCGACGTCGACCTTGATGTCCTCGGCCGACAGGCCGGGAACCTCGGCATCTACGTAAAAAGCATCGGCCTCCTCGCGGATGTCGACCGCGACTCGAAACGCCTGCTTGGAAAGCCCCTTGCCACTGAAGAAGTGGTCGTGGAGGCGATTCATCTCTTCAAATGGATCCCATCGAACTAGCATGATGCACTCCTCCGTTGACCTGCGCTCGCAGGCCCGGCGATGATCGAAAAGCCAGCTCGGCGAGACCATCACGCCCGAGCCGCCTTCCAATGACCGGCATAAGCTAAGCACGCAAAATCGCGTGTCAACACTCTCGAATTGACTGCTTTTTCCGGCGCGATAGGCTACCCGGAGATGAGGGTTTCCAAGGTCGTGCTGGCGTTGGCGGTGATGAGTGGGGCGCTCGGGGCCGGCTGTGTCGAAGACGTGCGCTTCAATCCTTCGGGGTGCGATGTGCACGTGCGCGGCCGCTGGCTCGTGGATGGACAGGATCCCAACGCAGACACCTGCGGCAACATCGCGCTGGTCGAGCTGGCCATCATCGACGAGCCGGAGACCGAGTTCTGGGCCGCCCCCGAGTTCACGTTGCGCTGTGACCCGGAGAGCGACTCGAACGCTGCGATCATCGATGGCGGGGCCTATCTCGACACCCAGATCGTCACGAGAAACCGCTGCGGGGGTTCCGGCGAAATCCTCGAGCAGCCGCCCACCAACGAGTACAAGACTCGCTGGCGCAGCACGACGGACCTCAAGTTCGTCGTCGACTGTAGCCCGATCGTGTCGACGCAGATTTCCGAAATGAACGGCGCCATGGTCCTGGATCTCGGGACCATCGACTTTCAAACCCAGGACGGAGGAGTGACCTGCCCGGAGCCCTGAAAGTTGCCAGAGCGCTCCGAGATCACTAGACAAACACAGTGTTCCGGTTTCCCCCACTGACGCCGTTCGTCAAGAAGCTGCTGATCGCGCTGTTCGGAGCTTGGATTGCGCAGATCATCTTGCAGAACTGGGCCGGCGTGCCGATGTTCGAGTTGCTGGCCCTCAACACGGGCAGTGTCGGTGTGGCGACTTTGTGGCAGCTGGGCACCCATGTGTTCGCCTTCCCGACGGGGCCACAGGCGGTGTTCTCGATGTTGATCGTGCTGCTGTTCCTGTGGTGGATGCTCGCCCCCTTCGAACAGCGCTTCGGCCAGAAACGAACCATTCAGCTTTGTGTCGTCGCTGCCATGTCCGCTGCGCTGCTCGCGTTGGTGGTCGGGATGGTCGTGCCCGCTCCGTCGCGTCTGTACGGGGCGCAAGCAATCCTCTTGGGCGCGATCGCAGCGTTTGCCTGGTCCTATCGGGGACAAGGCCGCATGAGCTTCTTCGGCGTCATCGACATGAAGCCGGTTCACATCATTTATCTCGTGCTCGCCCTGAGCGCATTGATGTTCATCACATCCGGTGACGCGGTCGCGCTCGCGGCGGACCTCGGCGCGATCGGTGGTGGCATGGGCTTCATCGAATGGCTGAGGCGCCCACCGACGCGGCGGCGCCGGCGCAGGCGCCGAAAAAAGAAGAGCTCTTTCGACGTAGTCCAGGGGGGTCGCGCGGACGAGCCACGCTGGCTAAACTAGCGCCATGCGCGGCTGTGCGGTCTTGGCGATGTCGTGCCTCCTGGCGAGCTGCTCGGGAGGGACCGAAGTGGTTCCGCTCCTATACGACACGTGTTTCAGCCTCGAGGATTGCGTCGAGGGTGCAACGCTCTGCGAGGAGCTCGTCGTCGAGTTCTCGGGTCTCGAGTACGTCAACGCCATTTGCACCACGGAGTGCGCCATGGAAGGCGCAACGTCCCCAGATTGCTCGAGGGCTCTCATCGGCCGTTTCGGGAGTTGCTATCCGTCGAGCATTGCGGGCGGCATCGACGAGACGCTCATTTGCTTCGAGCCATGCGATACCGACGCCGATTGCCTTCTCGGCTTCCGCTGTCTCGGCGCGATCGATCTGTGCGGTGCGAATGTCTCCGATTGCCCCATAGACCCAGGCGACGCGATCTGCGTGCCAGGCCCCTACTGACGCTTTTAGAGCCCTCTGGTTCGAGCCGTGCTACCCCAACTTCCATGAGCACGTGCCGATCGCAGGGGTGGGCCGCCATGCTGTTCATGCTCGTAGCCGCGGGGGCGCTTTCGGGCTGTCCGGGCCGCAAGCAGGTGCCTTTCGGCCTCGAGGATGCAGGCCCCGCGGAAGAAGAGAGCAAGGCGGACCCGGAGGAGGCTCTAGAGCTGCCGGTCGGAGAGACATTCGGGGCCGATCAAGTCGAGATTCCCGTGGGCGAGTCGGCCCTCGTTCTGCAGAAGGGCTATGCGCTAGGCGCCCTGCAAATCGATCTCGACGGTAGCGAGCCGCTCGACTCGATCGCCGTCTCGGCTGAGCTCCAGGAAGTCCAGATCCAGGCGGCCTTCGAGCGGGGGCTGAGCGTCGTCGCGGAACGGATCGATTCGATCCTGGTGCCGAGTGACTGCAAGGAGCCCACGGCGGAGATCCGGCAGCTTTCGCCTTCCCTCGTGTCGGTGCGAGTCGACCATGCATGCGAAGCCGGCACCCGAACGAACGTCTGGTTGCTCACGATCGAAGCGCAGCCGCGGCTACGCGAACGCATCACGGTGCTGCCGCCCAACGAGCAGTCCTTGGCTCCGATTTCGCTCACGCTGAGGGCCGAAGATCGCGACTCCGATGGATATGAGGACGTGGTGGCAGACGTCCAGATCGGCGAAGTCCAGGTCCCGCTCGCTTGGCTGAACCGGCCGGGCGGGTTTGCGCGAGACCCTTCGCAGCCCGAAGCGACGTTCCGATTGCTCGCCGACGACGCCTGGGCGTTCCTCGATTCCGATCTGGGCGGCTCCGAGAAGCGAGCGAGTGGCGTCCTCGATGCGTTCATCGCGCTCTGCCGCGAGAGCGGTGCGGCCCGAATCGGACTCGCAGGAACACAGGGAATCCAGTGCGACCAGTCGGAAGCGGCTGCACGCGCCGTTGCCGTCGCGATGGTCGCGGCAATTCGCCGCGGCAGCTTCGTGCGCGCGCTCGAGCTTCAGCGCTGGTCGAATGGAAGCGGCATGCTTGCCAGTAGCGAGGAGCAAGCGCTCGTGCAGAACGCTTGGCAGAAGGCGAAAGCGAGCGCCCGAGCGAGTTGGCGCCTCCTCGACAAGGAGAGCGCGACGGCGCGGATCTACTTCACCGACGACGATACCCTGGTCGTCGAAGGTTCCGCGCCGAAGTCGATAGACCTCGACAAGGGAGCCGTGAGCCGTCTGTCGAGTACGTCGACCATCGCGCCGACGCGAAGCCCGAACGGTCGGTTCTCCGTTCGTAGCGTGCGACTGACTTGCGCCGGCTTCGAAGCAGAGATCGGTCCCGTTCTCGGGAAGCAGAGCCACCGGGTGCTCATCGAGCGACGTGCCGGGACCATCCCGTGCCAGAGCGCGATTGATAGGCCCGCGTCCGTCTTCGAATGGGCGGTCATCGGCTGGGCTCCGCAAGGCTTGGTCGCTGCATCCGGCGACCGGCTTCGCATCGTACCTCTGGACGAGCTCGCCAAACCGGCGGGCCGACCCATCGACTTGGCTGTAGGGAGCCCTCTGCCGGCGCCGATTCGTGGTGCCCGCATTACCCCGAACGGAGAGCGCTACGTGATCCCACACCAAGAGGGCGTGGTCGTCCGAGACTGGCAGAAAGGCGGCGCGGGTCTCTGGCTTCGACCGATGGACTGGGACGCGGTCCCAGGCGCGTTGCGAGCGCTGGCCATCAGCCCCGATGGCAGGCGCATCGCGCTCCAAAAGGGCAGCGAAATCCGCCTCCTGACCTGGTAGCGGGGGCCGCCTGTGAAGGCTGATCGGCGGTGTTATAGTCCGGGCGGTTTGCGCGCCTTTCTGCGACATTCGTGGGCTCTCCTGCCGCTGCTCGCGGTCACCGCATGCAGTGGTCCGCGGGCGAAGCCATCGACGCCCTGCATGTCGGACAGCGAGTGTCGGGCGGACCGCATCTGCCACGAGGGTAAGTGCCGTTTCGTCGAAGAGGTGCTCGAGGAGCTCGCGATGCCAGCCGTGCCGAAGGGACCTGATGTCATCCCGAGGAGCGCCAACGGCTTCATGGGCGACGCCGCGCACACGGGGCGCAGCGAAAACCGAGGCCCATCGACGCAGCCGTCACCCGTGTGGCGTTATCAGACCGGTGCGCGCGTCTTCGCATCTCCAGTCGCCGGGCACGACGGCACGATCTACGTCGGCTCCCTAGACGGCCAATTCGTCGCGCTCGAGCCGGACGGCTCGTTGAAATGGCGATACTCTGCGGGTCAGAAGATATACCCGAGCGCGTTGGTTGCCGGAGCATCGGTCATCTTCGGCACCCACCAGCAGGAGCTGGTTTCACTGTCGCTCGACGGACAACCTCGTTGGAAGCTGCCGGTACAAGACGTGGTCGATGCGTCAGCCACTCTTGGCCCAGACGGAAGAGTATACATCGTGGCCAACGGGGCCTATGCATTGGATCTCCTCGGGCGCCTGCACTGGCACAGACCGACCGCTGGCCACGTGCGAACGGCCCCGGTCATCCATCCTGCAGGCCTCGTGATCATCGGAACCACCGAGGGAACGCTGCTCGCACTCCGGCCCGATGGGAAGCTGGCGTGGGAGGTGCACCTCGGAGGTGCGATCGAGGGCGCAGCCTCTGTCGATGATGATGGCCGGATCTACGCGGGCACGGGCCGGGGTGAAGTCGTCCAGCTCGACGATGCGGGGCGAGTCACGTGGCGCTTCGCAACTGGGGACGAGGTTCGCGCCACGCCCGCAATCGCGCGTGACGGAACGATCATCGTCGGCTCGTACGACCAGCACGTTTATGCCATCACCCCTGGTGGCGCGCTTCGTTGGAAAGTGACGACGGGCGGCCGAGTGAGGGCTTCGGCGCGCATCGATGCGGATGGTCGCATCTATGTGGGCTCACAAGACAACTTTCTCTACTGCATCGATCCGAACGGCGCCTTGCTGTGGCGGCACAACGTCGGTCAGGACGTGGATTCGACGGTGGAGATCGGAGCGGACGGAACGCTCTATTTCGGCTCGGATGACGGCGGGGTTCATGCCCTCCGATAGGACACGATGAAAGACAACCTCCCCAGTCAAGAAGAGATCCTGCAGGTGTTGCAATCACATGCGCCTCGCGCGATGCACGTGGGCGAGCTCTGCGGTCGCCTCAACGTGCCGCGTAGCGCCAAGGACGAGATCATTCGACGCCTCCTCTTGCTCGCGGACGAAAACCTCGTCGGCGAGATGCCCGGACTTCGGTTTCGCGCAGCGAAGGGACAGAAGGCCAAGAAGCGCGGTCGAGAGAAGAGTCAGGCCACCCGAGCACGTGGACGCAAGGCGCAAGAGCGGCTCGAGCTCGCCGCCGCAGCGACTCCGGCAATCGAAGGGCGACTCACGATGACCCGACAAGGCTACGGCTTCGTCAACGTCTACGATGGCAGCCCCGATGTCTTCATCCCACCCGATGCCGTCGGCCCGGCGCTACACGGCGACATGGTTCAGATTCGGGCTCGCCCTTCCCCGAAAGGTCGCGAGGGTCACGTTGTCGGCATCGCGGAACGAAGACCCAAAGAAGTAACAGGCACGCTCCACCCGCGAGGGCGTGGCATGATCTTCGAGCCGGACGACGGGCGGCTCCGATCGCCAATGCGCGTCGTGGGGAAAGTACCGAAAGCCGCCAAGACGGGTGGCGTCATGCTCGCGGAAATCGTCGGATTTCCCCAACGTAGCGAGGACCGACCGGAGGTGCGCATCCTCGAAGTGCTGGGCGCCCAGGGGGTCGCGCGCATCGAGGTCGAGAAGATCAAGATTCGGGAGGGAATCCGAGAGGCTTTCCCCGAAGAGGTGGATCACGAAGCGGCCGCTCTCCCTCCCAGAGTGGAGCGGAACGTCGCCAAGGATCGAGAGGACTTGCGTGACCTCGATTTGGTCACGATCGATCCGGAGACCGCGCGCGACCACGACGACGCGATTTGGGTGCAACGCGATCGCAACGGGTTCAAGCTCATCGTCGCGATCGCCGACGTATCGCACTACGTCATCGAAGGCAGCGCCATGGACAGGGAGGCGCAGAGCCGCGGTAATAGCGTCTATCTCCCCGACCGTGCGATCCCCATGCTCCCGCCCGAGCTCTCGACCAATCTCGCGTCCCTGCTTCCAAATCGGGATCGATTGTGCATGGCCGTGGAGATGCACATCGACGACAAGGGCCACGTCGTCTCCCACCGCATCTTCGAGGCGGTGATGCGCTCACACGGGAAGCTTTCGTACGACGGCGTAGCACGAGCGCTCGGCCTCACGAAGGAGGGACCACAACAACCAGCGGCAGAAAAACGCGTGGCCTCATTGGAAGTCTTGCTCGATCTTTCGAGGCACCTCCGGCAGCGAAGGCTCAAGCGCGGCGCGCTCGACTTCGATCTACCGGAGGGCAAGGTCGTGCTGGATGACCGTGGCGAGCCGACGGCCATCGTGCAGTCCCGAAAGGACCCGGGAATCCGCCAGGCCTACCGCATCGTCGAAGACATGATGCTCGTCACCAACGAGACCGTAGCCGCCCACATCAAGCGCCATGCCGCCCCGGGTGTCTTTCGAGTCCACGGAAAACCGGACAGCGAACGCATCTCGATGTTCTGCCAGGTGGCCAAATCGTTTGGCTACGAGCTCGACGAAGAGTCCGCGGCGACGCCGAAACAACTCAGCCGCTTTCTGCGGCGAATCGACGGTACGAACGAGGCTCCGCTGCTTCGGTACCTATTGCTTCGTGCGATGCAACAGGCAACCTACGACACCGACCCCACCGAGGGGCACTTCGCGCTCGCCGCAAAGGATTACCTACACTTCACATCCCCGATTCGCCGTTACCCGGATTTGCTGGTGCACCGAATCATCCGCAGCATGCTTCGAAACGAGAGCCTCGACTCCGCATCCCTGCGCCCACGGCTCCAGCGTTTCGCCGCACAGGCCAGCGAAGCAGAGCGCCGGGCGATGCTCGTCGAACGTGACGTCGTCGACGTATACAGAGCGATCTACATGCAGCACCACATCGGAGAGGAGCTCGGGGGCCGCATCGGGGGGTTCGCGCCGTACGGGATCTACGTCCAGATCGAGGATCCATACGTCAGCGTGTTATTGCCGTTCGAGCAGCTCGACGATACCTTCGAGCCCGATGACCTAGGAATCAAGCTGATCGGCGCGCGAACCTCGAAGATCTTCACGATGAACGATCCCGTGACGGTGCGAGTCGAGGACGTGAACGTCCAGACGCGCGACATCATAGGTTCCTTGCTCGACCATCGCGTCGCTGATGCGCCGACGGAGGCGCGACGGCGGCAACGCGAGCGAGGCGATGGCAAGCACGAGACGACGACTGGTCGCTCGCGACGCCAGAAGCAGAGTCGCAACGAGCCGCGGAAACGCAGGCGACAAACTCGCAAGCGATGAGCGCGTCGAAGCGTCAGCCCCTTCCGATTCCCGAGCTGATCGCCAAGAAGCGCGATGGGGGCTCCCTCACCGAAGGCGAGGTCGTGTCGCTGATCGAGGGGTTCATGGACGGATCCGTGGCCGGCTACCAAATGAGCGCCTTCGCGATGGCTGTTTTCTTTCGCGGCATGAGCTTCGACGAAACGGTCGCGATGACGCTGGCGATGCGAGACAGCGGAAAAGTCATCGACCTGAGCCGGCTGACCGCGCCCAAAGTCGACAAACACTCGACCGGCGGAGTCGGTGACAAGGTCAGCATCTGCCTCGCCCCCTTGGTGGCAGCATGTGGTGTCGCCGTGCCCATGATGAGTGGCCGCGGTCTAGGCCATACAGGCGGCACACTCGACAAGCTCGAAGCGATTCCTGGTTTCCGGGTGGACCTGACGGTCGCCGAGTTTCGAGAGCAGGTGAGGAAGCTCGGCTGCGCGCTCATCGGCCAGACGGACGACCTCGCACCGGCGGACAAGCTACTCTATGCCCTGCGAGACGTGACGGGCACCGTCGAGTCGGTACCGCTGATTACGTCCAGCATCCTTTCGAAGAAGCTCGCGGAGGGAATCGACGCGCTAGTGCTCGACGTCAAAGTAGGTCGCGGAGCATTCATGAAGACGAAAGCGGACGCGAAGGTTCTGGCACGGTCTCTGGTGCGTGTGGGCCGGCTCGCAGGCAAGCGGGTGTCGGCCCTGGTGACCGATATGAACACGCCGATTGGGTTCACTGTGGGCAACGCGGTCGAAACGGCCGAGGCGCTCGAGCTCTTGCAGGGGGAGGGACCGGAAGATCTTCGGGAGCTGACCTACGCCCTCGGTGCGGAGATGCTCCGCGCGGCCGATGTCACGAAGTCCGCGATCCGCGCAGAGCGAATGCTGACGCAGGTACTGCGTGATGGCAGGGCAGCCCGCAAGATGGAAGAGATCGTCCGAGCCCAGGGCGGCGATGCACGGGTCGTCGCGGAGCCGGACCGCCTGCGGCTCGCCCGCCAGCGCACGACGGTCACGGCGATCGGTGAGGGCTTCGTCACGGCGATCGACCCGCTGGAGGTCGGATACGCATCGATGGCCCTCGGAGCCGGACGGACCCGCGCCGATGACGCAGTGGACCCTGGTGCGGGGATTCGGTTGCACGTCCGCCAGGGTGACCGCGTGCGAGCCGATGCCCCGCTGGCGACACTCTACTCGTCGAAGAGATCGTTGCTCGCCCCGGCCGCACGGCGAACGGCCGCCGCGTTTGAGATCGGCAACCGCCAGCAAGGCCCCTCGTCCCGCATCATCGAGACGATTCGCCGCTGACAGAGCAGGCCATGACGCCTTCCAAGTATTCGTAATCTATCGAGTATTTGCGGCCGACGCTCTCTGCAGCTTCAGCTCGATGCTCGTGAAACATCTCTGCCGCGCGGGCATATCCATCTCCATGAGGCACGCGCCCATTTTGGATTGCTACGCTCGATCGGTTTGGCTAGCGTGCGTTCCATCGAAGCGGGGGAACGGAATTGATCCGTGAAGCTGCATTGCATCACCGGGGGCCCAGAGCGTGCTCCAGATGCGCATAAGAAAGAGGGTAGACACATATGAATTCAGCACTGAAGCACACGATGATCGCCATGGCGACCGCGGCTCTCACGATGTCCGCGGGTTGCAAGTCGGACGACGGGCCCGAAGCGTCCGAGACGACGGCTGGCGCTGAGGCAGCGGCAACGACGGAGGCAAAAGCCGAAGGATCCTGTGGTGAGGGTTCCTGTGGTGAAGGCTCCTGTGGTGGCGCCAAGAGCGAAGGCGAGGGTTCGTGCGGAGAAGGCTCCTGCGGAGAAGGCTCCTGCGGCAGCGCCGATTGAGAATGAATCGCGCTACCCGACATTGGGCAGCATGATTCCAAGGCCGCGGCGGCTGTTGTCGCCGCGGCCTTTTGCTCGCGAACGGCATGATGAGTCGAAAGGTCACGGGAATTGGGATCGGGCTGCGTTACGACCTCGCGGCCGAGCTTCTGGAAAGGCGACCGGGCACGGTGTCGTGGGTCGAGGTTCACCCAGAGAACTACATCGAACGTGGGGGCCGCTACCAGGAAATGCTAGAGCTCGCACGGCGCGATTGGCCCGTGGTGACACACGGCCTGAGCACTTGCCTCGGTGCCGTCGAGCCATTCGACCCACTCTACTTGCAGGCCCTCAGCACTTTTCTGTCGGAGCTCGAGATCCCTTGGCACAGCGAGCACCTGTGCTTAGGCACCGTCGATGACCGCTTCTTTCACGACCTGTTGCCCCTACCATTCACGGAAGAGGCAGCTGCCCTCTCCTCCCGGCGGCTCATCGAGCTGAGAGACGCGATCGGAATCCCCCTCGCGCTCGAGAACGTGAGCTACTACGCGCCCCAAGGCTCGGACGGCCTCGCAGAAGCCGACTTCGTGGTCGAGGTGCTCGAGCGCGCTGACGCAAAGCTGCTGCTCGACGTGAACAACATCTACGTGAACAGCCGAAACTTCGGGTTCGACCCCAGAGCCTACATCGACAAGATTCCGCCCGAGCGGGTCGTTCAGATCCACGTGGCGGGCCATCATCTGCGAGAGGACGGACTTCGCATCGACACCCATGGGGAGCCCGTGCCGAGCGATGTTTTTCAGCTTTTAGACTATGCCTTGCGCAAGGTGGGCGCGGTGCCGGTGCTCCTCGAGCGCGACAACAACATTCCACCCCTCGACGCGCTCCTTTCCGAAGTGGACGAGCTGTGGTCGATCTACCGCCACGCCACGGAGAGCCGCGATGCTCGTTGACACTGCCAAAGCGATGCAGCGCGTGTGTTTCGATGCCGAACCCCGCGAAGAGGATCTCGCCCTACTCGGTTCGCGCGAGCGGTGGCTCGTCTACCGGAGCCTCGTTCGAGCGAGGCTCGTCGGGGTCGTCGAGGCCGCTTTGCCTCGAACCGCGTCGGTGATCGGCCGAGATTCGTTCGCCCGGAGCATCGATGAGTGGTTGAGCACCGGTGGCCCGAAGACCCGTTATTTCAGGCAGGTCCCAAACGAGCTCGCCGACTTCGCGATCCCAGTCTGGCGAGACACGGCCGAGCCATGGATCGCGGACCTCGCCCGCTACGAAATCACGATTTGGAGTGTCAGGCACGCGCCCCCGAACCGGGTTCCAGATGCGGAGCTGAGCTTCGACGCCCGCCCGGTGGTCGGCACCGCCGTCGCGGTCATCCGCCTGGATCACTGCGTGCACGAAACACCCATCCCGGCTTCGGGCTATGAACGTCAGCCCGTGATCCTCTGCGTCTACCGAAACGAAAAGCACCGTGCCATGACCCAAATCCTGAATCCCCTGGCGGCGGACTTGCTCGAAGCATGGCAGCGGGAAACCGAGACGGTCACGCAGTCGGTTCAGCGAGTCGCCGACGCACACGGAACGGCAATCGGCCCCGCGTTCATCGAGAAGCTCTCAGAGCTCATGACGAAGTTCGCGGAGCAGGGCATCCTGCTAGGGGGACAGGATCCCCCGGCGTGAGATCCTGATATCACAGCGCTTCTCGGCCAACGATCCCACGCATACGCGGTATGTCTAATAGCCTTCCACCTTGCTGATGATTTCGTTCATGATCTCGCGTGTGCCGCCTCCGATGGGATAGAGGCGTGCGTCGCGGTAGAGCCGCTCTACGACATATTCGCGCATGTAGCCGTAGCCCCCGTGGATCTGCACGGCTTGGTCGCAAACTGCCGAGCAGGCATCGGTGGCGGCATTCTTCGCCATCGCGGCGAGCGCCGGCGTCTGTTCACCTTTCAGGTATCGGGTGACACACTCGCCCGTGAGTGCCCTCGCGGCTGCGATCTGAGTCGCCATGTCGGCAAGCTTGTGACGGATGACTTGGAAACCGGCAAGGCTCTTGCCGAACGCGTGCCGCTCCTTCGCATATCGGACGGCTTCCCTGTAAGCCAGCTCGGCGATGGCGACGCACTGTCCCGCGATGAAGAGGCGCTCGGTCACGAAGTTCATCATGATGATCAAGAAGCCTGCGCCTTCCTGCCCGATGAGGTTGCTCACGGGCACGCGACAATCCTCGAATGCGAGCTCCGCGGTATCGCTGGCCCACCACCCGGTCTTCTTCAGCTTGCTTGAGACGGAAAACCCGGGGGTGTCACTTTCGATGACCAACATCGAGATGCCACCGTGCCCTTCGCCCCCCGTTCGGACCGCGGCCGTGACGAAGTCGGCGCGACACCCCGAGGTGATGAACGTCTTCGCGCCGTTCACGACGTAGTGGTCTCCTTCGCGAACGGCTTTGGTGCGAACCGCAGCAACGTCACTACCCCCTCCTGGCTCCGTGATCCCGAGGGCGCTGACCTTCTCGCCTGCGAGCGCCGGGCGGGCGAAACGCTCCTTCTGCTCCTCTGTGCCGAACTTCAGGATCGGGGGAATCGCGATGCCCAGGCTCCCCAAACCGACGAGGGTGCCGACCGACTTCCCCGCCAGCACCATCTCCTCGGAGGCGACCAGCACATGTGTGAGGTCTCCCCCGTTGCCGCCCAGCTCTTCCGGATAACCGATGCCCAAAAAGCCGGCCTTGGCGGCGTCCCGATAGAGCTCCCTCGGAAACTCGTTGGCTTCTTCCCAGGCGTGCGCGTTGGGCGCGATCGTCGTTGCGGCGAACCTGCGAATCTGCTCGCGCAGCGCGCGATGCTCGTCGGTCTCGAACAAATAGCCCTTTGCGGGGGCCTCCATCTATTCCTCGGAAGCAGCGGCCGCTACGGGCTCCGGCTCGAGGACGGCTGGCGTCGGCACGATGGGCTGCACCGCGTCGTCCTGGACCGTCATGTCGATTCTGTTGTACGCACCCAACCCCGTGCCCGCTGGGAGCAAACGACCCATGATGACGTTCTCCTTGAGCCCTCGCAGCTCGTCGACCTTGCCGCTGATCGCGGCCTCCGTCAGCACCTTGGTCGTCTCCTGGAACGACGATGCACTGATGAACGAGTCGGTCGACAGCGACGCCTTGGTGATGCCCAACAAGAGCGGTTCGGCGACCGCAGGCTGACCGCCCTTGGCGATGACACGCTCGTTCTCGCGCTCGAAAACAGTCTTCTCGACCTGCTCGTCGGGCAGAAAACGAGTGTCCCCGGTTTCCTTGATACGAACGCGCCTGAGCATCTGGCGAACGATGACCTCGATGTGCTTGTCGTTGATCGCAACGCCCTGAAGTCGGTAGACCTGCTGGATCTCGTCGACCAACCAAGCCGCGAGCTCCTTCTCGCCCTTCACCTTGAGGATGTCGTGCGGGTTCGCGGGACCGTCCATGAGCGGCTCACCTGCGCGCACGTGGTCACCGTCCTTGACGGTGAGGTGCTTGCCCTTGGCGATGAGGTACTCCTTCGGCTCACCGACCTCCGGAGTGATCATCACCTTGCGCTTGCCCTTGGTGTCCTTACCAAACGTGACGATGCCGTCGATCTCGCTGATGATCGCGTGATCCTTGGGCTTACGCGCTTCGAAGAGCTCGGCGACACGCGGCAGACCACCGGTGATGTCCTTGGTCTTCGTGGTCTCACGCGGAATCTTCGCGATGATCTCGCCAGCTTCGACGGACTGACCGTCGGCCGGGATGATGTTGGCTCCCACGGGGAGGAAGTAACGCGCCATGTTCTCGCCGGCACCGGTCTTCATCGTGTCACCGGTGTTCGGATCTTTGATGGACACGCGCGGACGTGCGCTCGGATCACGAGACTCGATGATCACCCGCCGCGACAAACCGGTCACCTCGTCGAGCTTCTCTTCCATGGTGACGGCTTCGACGACGTCACCGTACTTCACGACGCCGTCGACCTCGGTGAGGATCGGGATGGCGTAGGGGTCCCACTCTGCGAGGAGGGCACCGCGCTCGACTTTATCACCCTCCTTGACCTTGACGAACGAGCCATAGGTCAGGCTGAAGTGCTCGCGCTCGCGGCCTGATTCGTCCACGACCGCAACCGCTCCATGACGGTTCATGACCACGACGGAGCCATCGCGCTTGGTGATCAGCTTGGCGTTCTCGAACTTCACGATACCGCCCGAACGAGTCTCGATGGAGCTCTGCTCGATCTTACCGCGGGCAGCCGCGCCACCGATGTGGAACGTACGCATCGTGAGCTGTGTGCCCGGCTCACCAATCGACTGCGCGCCGATGATGCCGACAGCCTCGCCGATGTTCACATCGTAGCCGCGACCGAGGTCACGGCCGTAGCACATGGCGCATACGCCGCGACGGTTCTGACAGGTGAGCACCGAACGGATCAACACGCGCTCGATGCCCGCCGCTTCGACACGGGCAACACGAGCTTCGTCGATCTCTTCGTTGGCCTCGACGAGCGCCTCGCCGGTGACCGGATCGGTGATGTCTTCGAGGGCGATACGGCCGAGGACACGCTCCCCGAGCGGAGTGACGACCTCGCCACCCTCTTCGAGCTTGCTCACCCAGATGCCATCCAGCGTCTCGCAGTCGTAGTCGGTGATGACGCAATCCTGCGCGACGTCGACGAGGCGACGAGTGAGGTAACCCGAGTTCGCCGTCTTGAGCGCGGTGTCGGCAAGACCCTTACGCGCACCGTGGGTCGAGATGAAGTACTGCAAGACGGTCAGACCCTCACGGAAGTTCGCCGTGATGGGCGTCTCGATGATCTCCCCGGACGGCTTCGCCATCAGACCGCGCATGCCGGCGAGCTGGCGAATCTGCTGATTCGAGCCACGAGCGCCGGAGTCGGCCATCATGAAGATCGAGTTGAAGCTCGGCTGCGTGGTCTTCTCGCCGGTCTCGGGATCGGTCACTTCTTCCGTACCAATCGACTCCATGAGGTCGCGGGCGACTTGGTCCGAAGCTTCCGCCCAAATGTCGACCACCTTGTTGTAGCGCTCACCATCCGTGATCAGACCCTCTTGGTACTGCTCGACGACGGTGGTGACGTCTTCTTGGGCAGCGCTGAGGACGTCTTTCTTCGAGTCGGGGATGATCATGTCGTCCATGCAGATCGAAATGCCGGCACGGGTCGACATCTCGAAGCCCATGGTGCGCAGACGGTCCGCGAGGAGAACGGTGTTCTTGTTGCGGCTGGCGCGATAGCACTCGTCGATGAGCGCGGAGAGCGACTTCTTGTCGAGCACCTTGTTCACCGACGGGAACTCCATCCCCGGGGGCAAGACGTCGCTCACGAGCACGCGACCGACGGTCGTGTCGTAGACCCTGCCCTTGTAGCGGTAGCGAATCCGCGAATGCAGGCCGACCATGCTCTGGTCGTAGGCCATGCGTACCTCGTCGGCAGACCCGAAGATGCCAGTGAAGTTGCCTTCCTTCTCCTGACCGGCGCGGTACGCGCCCTTACCGAAGGGCTTCTCGCGAGTCATGTAGTAGAGGCCAAGGACGATGTCCTGCGTCGGGTTGATGATGGGGCGACCGCTCGCAGGCGACAGGATGTTGTTGGTGCTCATCATGAGCACGCGAGCTTCCATCTGCGCCTCGACGGAGAGGGGCACGTGGACCGCCATCTGGTCGCCGTCGAAGTCGGCGTTGAACGCCGTGCAAACGAGCGGGTGAAGCCGAATCGCCTTACCCTCGATGAGAACGGGCTCGAACGCCTGGATGCCGAGACGGTGAAGCGTGGGAGCACGGTTGAGCATCACGGGATGCTCCGTGATCACCTCTTCGAGAATGTCCCAAACCTCGGGCTTCTCTTTCTCGACGAGCTTCTTCGCGCTCTTGATGGTGGTGACGTAGCCGCGCTCTTCGAGCTTGTTGTAGATGAACGGCTTGAAGAGCTCGAGCGCCATCTTCTTCGGCAGCCCGCACTGGTGCAAGCGAAGCGTGGGGCCGACCACGATGACCGAGCGCCCCGAGTAGTCGACGCGCTTGCCGAGCAGGTTCTGGCGGAAGCGGCCCTGCTTACCTTTGAGCATGTCGGACAGTGACTTCAGCGGACGCTTGTTCGGACCGGTGATCGTCTTGCCACGGCGGCCGTTGTCGAAGAGGGCGTCGACCGCCTCCTGCAACATCCGGCGCTCGTTACGGATGATGATCTCCGGCGCGTTGAGCTCGATGAGTCGCTTGAGCCGATTGTTCCGGTTGATGACGCGACGGTAGAGGTCGTTCAGGTCCGACGTCGCGAACCGGCCGCCATCTAGAGGGACCAATGGACGAAGGTCAGGCGGGAGCACGGGAATCACCGAGAGCATCATCCACTCGGGGCGATTGCCCGAATCACGGAAGGCCTCGATGACCTTGAGGCGTTTGGCGTACTTCTTCCGCTTCGCCTCGCTGGTGGCCTCCTTGAGGTCCAAGCGAAGCTGCTCCGCCATCGCGTGCACGTCGATGTCGCGAAGCATCTCGAGAACCGCCTCGCCGCCCATGCCGGCTTCGAAGGCGTCGTCACCGTACTCGTCGAGGAGGTCGTGGTATCGATCCTCGGTGAGGATTTCGCCACGCTCGAGCGGCGTCTCCTTGGGGTCCAAGCAGACGTAGCTCTCGCAGTAGAGCACTCGCTCGAGATCCTTGAGCGTGATGTCGAGAATTGCCCCGATGCGGCTCGGAAGGCTCTTGAGGAACCAGATGTGCGCCACCGGCGTCGCGAGCGTGATGTGGCCGAGGCGTTCGCGGCGAACCTTGCTCTGGATCACCTCGACGCCGCACTTCTCGCAAACGATCCCGCGGTGCTTCATGCGCTTGTACTTGCCGCAGATGCACTCGTAATCCTTCACCGGCCCGAAGATCTTGGCACAGAAGAGACCGTCGCGTTCTGGCTTGAACGTGCGGTAGTTGATCGTCTCGGGCTTGCGAACCTCGCCGTGCGACCATTCGCGGATCTTCTCGGGCGAAGCCAGCGAGATGCGAATCGCTGAAAACGCCAGGGGATCTTTCGGCTTTTCGAAGAAGCTGAAGATATCCTTCATGACTTACTCTTCCTCCGCAGCAAGGACGTCATCCGAGCGCCGCCCCAATTGACTCGTCTCAACCAACTCGACGTTCAGGCAAAGTGCCTGAAGCTCCTTCATGAGGACGTTGAAGCTCTCCGGTAAGCCGGCTTCGAGCGAGTAGTCCCCCTTCACGATCGACTCGTACATGCGCGTGCGACCCTGCACATCGTCGGACTTGACGGTGAGGAACTCCTGCAGCGCATACGCCGCGCCGTAGGCCTCCATCGCCCAGACCTCCATCTCGCCGAGCCTCTGCCCGCCGAACTGCGCCTTACCACCCAGCGGCTGCTGCGTGACGAGGGAGTATGGGCCGATGCTTCGCGCATGGATCTTGTCGTCCACCAAGTGGTGAAGCTTGAGCATGTACATGATGCCAACGGTGACGTCCTCGTGGAACGCCTCCCCCGTACGGCCGTCGAAGAGAACCGTCTGCCCGTTCTCCTGAACGCCTGCCAGTCGGAGAAGATCCTTGATCTCCTCCTCGCTGGCGCCGTCGAACACGGGGGTCGCGAGCTGCAAGCCGTGCTTCCAACTCTTGGCCATCTTCGCGACCTCCTCGTCCGGGAGCTGATCGAGCACCTTGACGATGTCGCCGCCCTTGAAGATCGCGCGGATGCGCTCACGAAGCTCCGTCGCGCTTGCTCTGTTCTCGATCATCTCCTGAAGCTGTGTGCCGAGTAGATAACCCGCCCAACCGAGGTGTGTCTCGAGAATCTGTCCGACGTTCATACGGGAGGGAACGCCAAGTGGGTTCAGGACGATGTCGACCGGCTTGCCGTTCGGCAGGTAAGGCATGTCCTCTTCCGGCAGGATGCGGCTGACGACACCCTT